>ERZ894226.123-NODE-123-length-61236-cov-10.912914_pt1 | contig 61236 bp, 39 predicted proteins | sample MGYA00380294_ERZ894226 | MGnify/ENA primary metagenome ERZ894226 (study PRJEB32331, sample SAMN06328434) | human gut metagenome | biome: human gut microbiome; feature: stool | host: Homo sapiens | collected 2014-10-29 ... | reverse complement strand
ACATTCGTGTGCAACAAAATTCACCAATTAGTAGTGGGGTGATGGTTGATAGCATTGTCGGTAGCACGAGTGGCAAGTTGGCCTTCAGTGCCACGGATGCGACATTGGCTGTCTCAGGATACACGTACACGGTTGGTTATGGTTACGATGCTGCCAATACGGTTTGGTACTCAACGTTGGCCGACGCTTTAGCTGCTAATAGCGCTTATGATGCGACAAATAACAATGGTGGAAGCACTGACACAAACGCCCAACGTTTCGTGGTGCTTTATGCACCGATGAGTCAAGCGGCAGCGGTGGTGATCGATGCTAGCTCACCAATTAGTGCGGGATCGACTGCAATGTCAGCTAATGGTATGACGGGATCTGCCATTTCATTTGCACCAAGTGCTTCAAACACGACACTGGATTCACAATTGGCCAAGAGTGGTTACACGTATACCGTGAGATATGGCAGCGATAGTGCAACCTTTACGACGCTATCTTCAGCTTTGGCCGCCCACTCGTTCTACAATGCGAACAACACGACATCTGGTGTTGCAGATGATACACCGGATAAGTTTACGGTGAGCTACAAGGCGGATTATCAATCAGCTGTTGTGAACGTGACAGGAACTTCACCAATTCGGGCTAACTCAAAGTTTGCGTCGAACACTGGTGGGACGTCGGATAGTATCAGCTTCAGTATTACGGATGCTAACCTGTACGCCCGTGGTTATATGTACACGGTAACGGGACCGGATGGTCAGGTTTATAGCAATTTGGCGTCAGCCTTATCAGCGAACCCAATTTATGACAACACGAATAATTTGGGGACGTTGAATGATTCCGCCGTGCAAAGCTTCATGGTGTCATACCGGGCTAATTATCAATCAGCTTATTTGCAAATGGATGAAAATGCCCCAAGAAGTGCCGGGGCAATCGTTGGTTCGGCCGCTGGTGTAACGGCCGGTAACATCTCGTTTAATGTAACGGATTCACAATTGGCCGTGCCGGGCTACCAATACAATATTTACACGGCAATGGGTAGCAGCTATGCAACCTTGTCATCGGCCTTAGTCGCAGAAGGACGTTTTGATAGTACACAAAACGTTGGATCATCTGATCAAAGTGCACAAGCTTACTTCGTCGTCTACACGGCAGACCAGCAAAGTGCTTATATTCAAGTAAATGCGAAGTCGCCAATCAGCGCCGGTAACATGGTCGATTCACAAGTCGGTCAAACCAGTGGTGCGTTAACGTTCGTTGATACGGATGATGGTGATCTATATGTGCGTGGTTACCACTACACAGTAACAGGACCAGATGGTAAGGCGTACAGTGACTTGTCATCAGCAATTGCAGCAAATAGTATCTATGACGCAACGGATAACACCGGTGCGAATGATGCGAGTGCGCAAGCCTTTACGGTGAACTATGTCGCGGATCGCCAACAAGCATCGTTGGCTGTGACGTCTGACTCACCAATCAGCATGGGTAGTGTCGTGACGACTGCATCAGGTGGGACTGCTGAGACAATTCCGTTCGCATATAATGATTCACAAATTGCGGTCTCTGGTTACAGCTACCGTGTGATGGGGCCAGATGGCGAGTGGTATAGCACGTTGGCCGCAGCACAATCAAATAACACGACGTTTGACGACACGAGTAACGCGACGGATTCAGATGCGGAAGCCCAAATGTTTACAATTAGCTATAGCGCGCTTAGTCAAGCAGCACGCGTGGTCGGGGCTGATAAGTCGCCAATTCGAGCTGGTTTGACAATGGGTTCAGCGGCTGGTGTGACTAGTCAAGCAATTTCCTTTGCTAGCACGACTGATGCGACGTTGGCTCAGAGCGGATACAGTTATGTCGTTTATATGGGTTCAAACAGCACCACGAGTTACAGTACGTTGTCGGCAGCGATGGCAGCCAATAGTTTGTATAACGACACGAATACGGCGAGTGGCGCCTCAGATGCGGATCCACAAATCTTTACGGTGTCATATGTGGCCAACTATCAATCAGCGAACCTGGTTGTTGGGGGAAACACCCAAATTAGTAGTGGGGTCACGGTTGATTCGGCCGCTGGTGTCACGAGTAGCCAAGTTTCGTTTGGAACCAATGACTCAGCTTTGCGTGTTGCTGGCTATCGATACACTGTGAAGACGCCTGATGGTAAGACGTATGCAACGTTGTCATCAGCGTTAGCTGGAACCGCTGGCTTGTATGACAATACTAATAACGCGACGAATTCAGACGTTGCGCCACAAACATATACGGTTGAGTATGCAGCGATTACTCCAACGGCCGAAGTTGTCGTTGCGAAGACCAATGATAAGTATTCTGGCCAAGTGCTGGAGACCGTCACCGGAGATACTGGTGCGCCACTAGGTATTAAGTTGACAGATGCAACATTGCAGTCAATGGAGATGACCCAAGGGTATACGTATTATGTAACGGTTAGGCACGCTGATGATAGTTTAGTGACAGACGAAGCTGGGAATGTCATCCGTTATGCCACGTTGGACGAGGCAATCGCGGCGAATAATTCATTTGATGCGGTTGATGATAACGTTGAACATTCAGGTATTAAACAATTTATTCTTAATCCAGTACCGTCATATCAAGAGAGTACGTTGACGGTAACGAGTGATTCACCAATTTCAGCAGCAGCAGCCGTTGAAACAACGTCTGGCGTGACAAACAGTGCCATTTCATATAATACGACTGACAGCACATTGGCAGTGCCGGGTTATACGTACCAAGTATCAGTTGTTGGACCGGACGGCACGACGCAATCATATGCGACGTTGTCATCGGCCTTGGCAGCGCAGTCGCTTTACGACAATACGTCAAATGGTGATACGCAGTCAGATAAGAGTGCACAAGCCTTCCAAGTTAGCTATAAGGCAGACTACCAGTCAGCCAATATTGCGTTCATGACTGATTCAGGGGCGGCACCAATGTCAGCGATTGCGGTAGCCGGCGCGACAGGTGATGTGTATGGATCCGGTTCTGTATCTAGCTTTAGCGCGGCAAGCGGGTATTACTTTACGGCAGACGGCCAACCAAGTGGCGCAAGTGTTGCAGCGGACGGGAAAACAATTTACTTTACCTTTACCTTTGATAACACCGACAATCCGGGCGCTACGGATAGCGCTGCGCAGAATTTCACACTACGGATGGCACCGGCTAGTCAATCTGGAAATATTAGCTTCTCTTATGCCGACGCGATTGGTTCACCAACGGTACCAGCTGATGTGCCATTAGCTGGGGTGACCGGTGATTCTAAGACGGGTACAATTACCGCGCCTGAAGGTTACTACATCGTGTCAATTTCCGGTGATCCATATAATGTGGTTTACACGGACGAGACGCACCAAGAAGCGACTTATTCAGTCATTCTAGATGATACTCCGAATGGTAATAGTGCCACTGATCGTGATTCACAAGATATGGTGGTTACTTTTGCACCAAATAACCAAACGGCAAACGTTATTCAAGCAATGCCGGATGGTACGACGAGTGTTGTTGACACGCAGAATGCCAAGACTAACCAATCATATGCGTATGAGTACACAACGCCAGCCGGATACTACGTAGCAAGTGGTAGTGCAGCGGCCGCCTCAGGCATGACAACTGAGATTAGTAATGATGGTAAGACGGTTAACGTAACGGGAACGTACGATAACTCGAAGAATACGGATGCGTCAGGCACGGATGAGCAAACGCAAGATACGACCATTACGCTAAGCAAGTCTGAACAAGTGGCAATGTTTAAGATTAACGTGCCAACTTGGCCAACAACTGTGACGGCTAAGATGACGCCAGTGCAGGGCTATACGGCTGAGGATATCACGTTACCACAAGGCTTCTCAGATAGTGAATTGACTAAGGCAGGGTACAGTTACACGGTAACCGGACCTGATGGTGAGGTTTACGACACGATGGCGAAAGCTTTGGCCGCAAATCCAATCTTTGACAGCACGAACAATGGATCAGCGCAAGATACAGAGATCCAGAACTTTACGGTAACGTATGTCGCAGCTGATCAAAGTGCGACAATTAAGCAACAATATGCGGATGGTTCGCCCAACACGCCAGCCTTCCCACAATCTGATGAGACGCTAAATGGTAAGTCAGAACAAGTGGTTAAGGGAACGTTTAACGCACCAACTGGTTACAAGATTACAAGTGTTACTGATGCACCAGGTATCGTTTGGACGATTGCGGCCGATGAGAAGTCAGCAACTTACACGTTGACGTATGATACGGTGGCCGATACGGATGGACCAACGCAAAACACGGTCGTGACGTACACGCCATTGGCCCAAAAGGTAGTCGTTGAATTCGTCGATGAAGTTGGTCGAACGTTGACAACGGATACCAAGGTGACAAGTCATACTTTGACAGGTGTGACGAATGAGACGGTTAATTATGACGACGCGTCGTTGCAAGCGGATCAAAAAATTGCGGGTTACCAATTGGTAGTTCAAAACCAAGCGGACGCGGCTAATTTCGACAACGATACGGCCGTCGACCAAAAGGTGCGTTACGTCTACCGTGATGTGCAAGCGCCAACGATTACGACGACGAAGGACGAACTTGTCTCATCGAAGTCAGGCATGCCGGCAACAGAAGCTGATTTCCTAGCGGCAGTTGGCTTTGATACGACTGATAATCAGCAGTACGGAACCAGTGTGACGACAACTGATTATGAGACGATTGCCGCGCAAGTTGCTGAAGATGGCGTCTCACGCGATGTCACGATTACAGTGAAGGATGCAACGGGTAATACGACAACGAAGACGGTGACGTTGACAGCCGTTGAAACTGCGCCAGTTTCACAAGAAACAGCGGTAAAGGACGCACAGCAACAATTGGATGATTTGGCGAAGGATCCAACAGCGAGCGACGCTGATGTGGCCCAAGCCAAGCAGGCGTTGCAAGATGCGGTTGATCAAGCTAAGCAAGATCGTGATGCAGCCAAAACAACGGCTAACGATACGTTGGCGTCAGATGATACAACAGCGGTTGCAACGGACCCAGCCGTGGCGGATGCCATGCAAGATTTGCGTGATGCTATCGCTGCTGGGGATGCTGACACCGGCACTAGTCAAGCCATTACGGATGCGACAAATGCACTGGAGAATGCCGTTGCACGTGCAGAAGCGAAGGCGGTTGATACGGCACCAGTTGCGCAAGAGGCAGACGTGCAAGCGAAGCAAGATGCGTTGAACGATGTGTTGGATGACCCAACGTCAACGACGGAAGCTATCGACCAAGCTAAGCAAGCGTTGCAAGACGCGGTTGATACAGCCAAGCAAGATCGTGATGCAGCTAACCAAGCAGCTGATACGATTACGGATCAGGTTGCGGCTAGTCAGGATGATGCAGTAAAGGATGCTGTTGCGAAGTTGGCGGATGCAGTGAAGAACGCGGCCAACAACGAAGGCACGACCCAGGACATTACCGATGCCCAACAAGCGGTTGTCGATGCGGTAAAGGACGCCGCTAATACTGCATTGAATCAAGATAATACGCCGGTTCAAAATGAAACCAGCGTGATTGATGCTAAGCAACAGTTGACGGATATTCTGAATAACCCAGACAGCACGCCAGAACAGATTGTTGATGCAACGAATGCGTATGACAAGGCTGTCGCTGATGCAAAGGCTGACCGTGATGCGGCTAATCAAGCGGCTCAGGATGAAATCACGTCAGCCAGTCAGTCAAATCAAGCGAATGACCAATCGGTAATCGATGCGGCCAAGAAGTTACAAGATTTGATTGATGCGGCTAAGACTGGTGACCCTAACGCCTTGACCGATGATATCGCGCAAGCTACGCAAGCGTTGAAGGATGCTGTTGCTGATGCTGGTGGGGCCCAAGATGCGGCTCGCGCTGATGCGGCGAAGGCGTTGAATGAAACGACGCCGGTCACGTATGAGCCGGGTGTACAAGACAAGATTGATGCGTTGAATAACGTGTTGAACGATCCAACGGCCACAGCTGACCAGATTAACGACGCGACGCAAGCATTGCGGACTGCAACTGAGACGGCGGTTGATCAACGTGCGGCAGTCGATCAAGATGCAGCGACGGCAATTACGAATGCGCAAGGTTCAAATCAATCGGATGAACCAAGTGTGCAAGCGGCTGAACAAGCCTTGCAAGATTTGGTTGATCAAGCGAAGACAGATAACCCAGACGCCTTGACACAAGATATTCGCGACGCGATTAAGAATTTGCAAGATGCGATTGCGGAAGCCGCGGATAATCAAGGGGATGCGCGTCAAGCGGCCCAAGATGCATTGAATGCGACTGCACCAGTTTCACATGAACAGGCCACAGCGGATGCGATTCAAAACTTGCAAGATGTCCTGAATAATCCAGCTGCAACCACGGCAGATATTCAGGAAGCGACCGAAAAGTTAACAGCGGCGACGGCGACTGATCAAGTCGATCGTGATGCGGCGAATACGCAAGCCAATGATGCGGTGTCAGCTGCTGAAACGTCAGATCAGGCGACTGAGCCAGGCGTTCTAGAAGCAATTCAACACTTGAAGGACGTGCAAGCTAAGGCGGCTGCCGATTCATCGGATGCGTTGACAGATGATATTAAGCAAGCGATTAATGATTTGGCGGCTGCGCAAGAAGCGGCTAAGCAAAATCAACAGGCAGCTCGTGATGCAGCGGCCCAAGCGATTGTTGACTCACAACCGGTCTCTAACGAGGCGACTGTGACGAAGGCCCGTGACGCCTTGAATCAGCTGCTGCAAGATCCAAGTTCTTCAACAGCTGATATTGAAAAGGCGACCGACGCCTTGATCGCAGCGAATACGGCTGAACAGACGAAGCGTGATACCATCAATCAGCAGGCGGATGCGTATGAGACCAAGGTTGCTAACTCGAACCAACGTGAAGAACCAGCTGTTCAGGCCGCTTTGGATGCGTTGCAAGAGTTGCAAGATGAAGCGGCAACTGACTCGCCAGATGCCTTGACGGCTGATATTGCGAATGCTTTGGATGCGTTACGTACGGCTGTGACGCAAGCTGCCAAGGACCAAGCGGAAGCACGTGATAACGCGGCGGATGCGTTGGCAGACTTGGCACCGGTCTCAAATGAGCCAGCTGTGCAAGCTGCTAAGGATGCTTTGGATGCCTTGTTGGCCGATAGCACATCAACGGCTGATGATATTAAGCAAGCCACGCAAGATTTGCTGAATGCAACCAGTGATGCTAAGGCGGAGCGTACAACGGCGAACACCAATGCACAAAATGCGATGACAGATGCGCAAAATAGTAAGCAAGCGGATGAACCAGCAGTACAAGACGCACTGAAGCACTTGCAAGATGTGATGGACGCGGCTGCAAATGATGATGCCAATGCGTTGACGGCGGATATCATCGACGCACAAAAGGCGTTGGAGCAGGCGGTGGCGGATGCCAAGGATGCACAAGAACAAGCGCGTAAGGATGCGGCGATTGCCATTGCAAGCACAAGCCCGGTATCGAATGAACCAGGTACGGCGCAAGCGTTGAATAATTTGGAAGCGGTTTTGAAAGATCCAAATGCAACCCAAGCTGAAATTACAGCCGCAACGAAGGCATTACGTGATCAAACAGCAACTGACAAGCAAGCGCGTGATACGGCGAATACCAATGGTGACGCGGCAATTAAGCTAGCCCAAGCATCTAATCAATCGGATGAGCCGAGCGTTGTTGCAGCAATCAAGAATTTGCAAGATATCATGACAGCTGCGGCCACGGATACGAACACGGCGTTGACGAAGGATATTACGAGTGCAATTGCAGCGTTGCAGACGGCGGAAGAGACGGCGCAAGCTAACCAAGAGCAAGCCCGCACAGATGCGCAAACAGCTTTGGACCAAACGGCACCTGTTTCGAATGAAGCAGCAGTGGCTGACGCAATCTCGAACTTGCAAAAGTTATTAGATGATCCAAAGTCGACCGCTAAGGAAATTGCCGATGCGACGACAGCGCTGACAACAGCCGTAGCTGATGCAAATGAGAAGCGTGATGCGGCCAATACCGCTGCTGACCAAGCTGTTGCAGATGTACCGAGTGAATTGGCGTCAGAACCAACGGTTGCGGCCGCTGAGCAAGCTTTGAAACAGTTGCAAGATGCGGCAGCTGCTGATCAATCCGATGCATTGACGGCTGACATTGAAGCAGCCACGAAGGCGCTACAAGATGCTGTTCAGACAGCTGACCAAGCCCGTGATACGGCCCGCGATGCCGCGACAGATTTGTTGACACAAACGGCCCCATTGTCAAATGAAGCCAAGGTTGCCTCAGCGAAGGATGCCTTACAAAAGTTGTTGGATGATCCAACTTCGACGACGGCTGCGATTGAGAATGCGACAGCGGCGTTACGTGACGCTTTGCGAGCGGACGGCGCTGACCGTAACGCTGCAAACACAGCTGGTACAAGCCTAGTTGATTTGGTTAAGGGCGCACCAGCCTACACCGATAAGGCGGTACAAGATGCTGTGCAGAAGTTGCAAGATGTGATGGCTGCAGCGGCTAAGGATAGTGCAACAGATCTAACGGCTGATATCGAAGCAGCGACAAAGGCGTTGCAAGATACTTTCACAGCAGCCAACAGTGATATTGAAGCTGCCCGTGATGCAGCCAATGCGTTGCTAGGTAAGACGGCCCCAATTTCACACGAGCCAGCGGTTGCGACGGCAATTGCCGACCTTGAGAAGATCTTGCAAGATGCGTCAAGTTCAGCAGAGACAATTGAAGCGGCCACGAAGGCGTTGCAAGACGCCATGACGCCAGCTCAAACGGCTCGTGACACGGCTAATACAGCCGGTCAAAAGTTGCTTGATGCAACAAAGAACACGACGGCAGCTAAGGACAAGGGCGTGCAAGATGCCATGAGTCGTTTGCAAGCCGTGATGGCAGCGGCGGCTAAGGATAGCGCCACGAATTTGACGGCTGATATTGAAGCCGCGATGAAGGCATTGCAAGCTGCTGTTAACACGGCAGACGGCGGTCGCCAAGCGGCGGTTGATGCGGCTAATGATTTGTTGACGAAGACGGCGCCAGTTTCACATGAAGCGGATGTTGCTAAAGCCATCAAGCAATTGCAGGCAGTGGTCAATGACCCAACGGCATCCGAAACAGATATTGAAACGGCGACGGCAGCTTTGCAAACTGCACTTGATGCGGCGAACAAGGCACGAACGACGGCAGATACAGCTGGTACGCAAGCAATTAAGACGGCGCAAGCATCTGACCAATCAGCTGATCCAGCAGTACAAGCTGCGATTAAGCATTTGCAAGATGTCATGGCCGCTGCTGCGACCGACAGCGCTAATGATTTGACGGCTGATATTGAAGCCGCAATGAAGGCGCTGCAAGCGGCTGTGCAACAATCAGCTAGTGAACGTGCAACGGCTGCCGCCGCAGCCAATGACTTGTTAGGCAAGACGGCGCCAGTCTCACACGAACCAGCGGTTGCTGATGCGATTAGCAAGTTGCAAGCGGTCTTGGATGATCCAAAGTCGACGGCTAAGGATATTCAAGCGGCGACGGCGGCTTTGCAAACCGCATTGGATGCTGCGAATGCTGCTCGGGCAAATGCCAATAAGGCCGGTCACGATGCGGTGACAACGGCTCAAAATACAGCTGTTGCTGGCGATCCAGCAGTGCAAGCCGCTTTGGCTCACTTGCAAGCAATTATGGATGCAGCTGGTAAGGATAGTGCCAACGATTTGACGGCAGATATTCTGGCCGCGGTGAAGGCACTTGAAGCCGCGATTGCAACGGCTGAAGGTAAGTCAGTGCCGACGGAAACGCCAGCAGCATCGGCACCGGTTGCGACGCCAGTAACGTCAAGTGGCGAAACGGCACCAGTTGCACCGCAGTCTGGTGGTGTGTTGCCATATGTCGCACCAAATAACACAATTGTGCCAACAAATGTTCCAGTCCAACGTAGCGGGGTGCTACCATACACTGGCTACACGGATGACTGGCGTTTGACGGCATTGGGAATCTTCCTGTTCTCAGCTTCATTGCTGTTCGTCGCTGCTAAGCGTCGTAAGCGTGAAGAAGAGGATAAGTAAACAATAATCGGTCAGCAATGACTAAGACGAAAGTCGCTAATCTACCAACTGGTGGGTTAGCGACTTTTCATTTTGGCTAACGTTGCTTCCCGTGTACCGCTGGCGTACCACGCTTTTTTCATAATGCCTTCCGGAAAATGCTATAATATCGGGTTGAGAACACTTTCTTTTTAGAAGCGAATAGCGATTTAAGAAATTGGGGAATTGGGAAATGAAAAGAGTAGAGATGCCTAAAACCGCCACGGCAAAGCGGTTTTTACGTAAAAAGCTATATAAGTCAGGGAAAAGTTGGGTAGTTGCCGGTGCGGTCTGGGCAACGGCCATGGCATTCGGGGGGCAAGTTGTGTCAGCCGATGCAGCGCCTGTTGTAGCAAGTGAAGCAACGAATATGACGAGTTCAGCAGCCGGTGTGCGTGTGGCACAATCGGTTGTTTTGTCGCAGACATCGACTAGTGTGACAACGGCGTCAGTGACAACCAACAGTGTGTCGATGAGTAGCAGCACTGTGTCATCATCAGTCGCAGTATCGTCAAGCACAAGCCTACAAGGCTCGTCAGTCATTAGCAGTCAAGCTAGCGAGACGGTTCGTTCAAGTGCGGTGTCGTCGAATTCAGTGACGCCAAGTGTTTCAGCGAGCGTTTCAGTGGCTGCCAAGGTTTCAAGCAGCAGTCAGTCTGTCAGTGTGACCGCACAAAGCGCTTCAGAAAAAACAGCTTCGTCAGCTGAAGTTGTGATTGATGTACCAGCTGGTAGCAGTTTGGCATCAGGGCAACTGGCATCGCTGTCTGCTTCAGCCCAAGCCAGTCATCAAATCGTGACGGTGACACAGAAATTGGCAGCGACACCAGTAACGGCGTCATCAGCGGTTTCTAATGACGCCACGAGTTTGTCAAAGCAAATTCAATATGATGAGCAAACGGCGTCTTCTTACTATTCGCAATTGGTTAGTTTGGCTTCAAACCAGCCCGCGTTGACGTCAACTGTATCGCAAGCTAACTCGGTATTGGGTCAATTAAATGGCGTGACCACGTCATTAGCTGCCGCCATGGCAGCAGCTAGTTCAGCTTACGCGCTGCAGAACAGTGCGGCTTTTTCGAGCGCCGTTTCGACGTTAACGACTTTGAGTTCAGCCATTTCATTAGACACGGCCAAGATGGGGGCTTTGGCGAACGGAGCTGGAACCGTGTTGAACGTGGCGAACGCTTCATCGGCCGCCGCGGACACTAAAAACGCCTTGAATTCAACGGCCATTAGTAATCTGTTCGGTGCCTTTACTGGCGGTGGGTTCTTTTCTAATTTGACCAACATGGTGACGGCTTTAGGCGCAGCCGGTTCAGTGGCTAATTTACAAAGTTCTTTGGCTTCGGTGGCCTCACAACTACAGGTAGCCCAATCGACAGTTGCAAACGCATCAAACGCCAGTGCACTATCGACGGCTATGAAGAGCGTTAGTGCAGCTGCTAGTATGACGAATAGTTTGTATACGGCGGTAGCAAGCGCAGCTAATACGGCGGGTAACGTGATGCCATCTGATTTCGTGCAGTCATCTGCAGCCGTGCAGCTATACCAGCAAGCGAACGCGATTTCAGCCGCTATCACTGCCGCAAGTTCAGCGGTCGATCAATTGAATGCTTGGCAAACGTTGCTCGGACCAGTATCGGCTAGTGCGGGTAGTTATTATCGCTCAATTGCGGCGGCCTACAGTCAGGCACAAAGCAACTTGGCAGAATTGCAAAGCTTAGGCAGTGCGTTTGCCCAGAATGAATCAGCCATTATGGCCTCTGGTGCCAAGGCGAAGGACATTACGTCATTAATGTCCCTGACAAACTCACAATCAGCGGCGGCCGTAGCGGACTCAAGTGCGGCTTTGTCAGCAGTAGCGGTTGGTCAAGCGGCGGCCTCATCTGCATTGACGGTGTTGCAAAGTGCGGCCCACACAAATATTGCCGATCAACAGACGGTGCTGACTAACCAGAGTTTGCGCGCAAGTACGGCAATTAAGCAGCTACAATCAATGGTCGCTGCTAATCCCACGAATCAATCATTAGCGCACGATTTGGCAGATGCTAAGTCACAAGTTGCGGTGATTACGAGCGCGGTGAATGCGCTCAAGAGCAATGATGCGCTAGTTGATACGGCGGCACCTGGTAATTTGGCCACGTTGGTTAATAATGCGTTGTTACAAGTGACCCAGGCGACCGGGGCGGCTGATGCAGCGACCACAGATGCACAATGGATTACAGCGAAGCTAACGACCACTAATCGGCCAGGCGGTCAGGTTACAGAGCAGGTGATGGTGAAGCAGGCCACGAGCGCTAGTTTCACACAGACAGATCAGAAGTTAACGGTTCCCGGTTATCAATTGACGGTCGCAGTCAATGGGAAAACCTATCCCTCACTAGCCAAGGCAATTGCGGCCAATCCAGCGATTGCACAACAAGATATGACATTCCAAGTGGCCTATACGCCTGATATCCAAAAAGCGACGGTGACGATTGTTGATGCCACCACAGGTAAGACGTTGAATACGGTCAATTTGACAGGATCAACCGCAACGGCGATTGATTTTGACAATGTCGCGCAGTTGGTAAACCAATATGAAACAGCTCACTACTTGGTCACGACGAATCCAACGACGGCAGGTGCCACTTTTGACAGTGATACCGCGACGACACAAACGTATCAGGTGGTACTGCGCCACGCGGTTGGTTCAGCAACGGCGAGCCAAACCTACACGAATACGGTGACATACACAGGTGCAGGGACACAAACACCAAGCGACGCGGTGACAAGCGCGGTAGTGACCACAACATCGCCAATTGATTTGGTGACGTCATCCGTGATTACAACGACAGACGCCAAGTCGTACGGTGATGATTATTTTGCACCAGTTGCAACGGCAGAGGGTGCAACGATTGATAATGCTGGTCAATTGGTTTTTGCACCAGTTACAACGCCAACGGTTGCTGGCTATCAAGCGGATACCACGACGGTTACAGGCAAGATTAAGTTAGGTCAAGCCACGACAGCAGTGCAACAAGTTACGTACGTCCCAACTACGCAACGAATCGTGGTGACGTTAATCGATGATACAACGGGTCAGACGTTAGGCACGGTCACAGTTACTGGGCCATCGAATGGCACGCCAAATTGGCAAGCTGTTCAAACTAAACAGGCTGACCTAGTAACAGCTGGTCTACAGGCATTGCCAGCTAACGACCAGGTATTACAGGGGCAAACCTTTGATACAGATAATGCCACTGATCAGCAAATCACCTTGCATTTTGTGCATGGTGTGACGATGGCATCGGTTAAGAAACAACTGACAAATACCATTCATTACACGGGTGCGGGAGCTAACACACCAGCTGATAAGACGCAGACGGTCACGGTAACTAAGACATACGCGGTTGATCAGTATACCGGTGAGCCGATTTCTGCTACAGCTGCGAGTCAGTATCCAGACTATCAAGCGCCAGCCTACGCTGTTTCTGATGCGACGGCAACGGTGAGCGAAGATGGTCAGGTTACCTTTACGTCGGTCGCGACACCAGACGTAGCAGGTTACGCGCCAAATCTAACCGCGGTGACTGGTGAAACCACGTTTGACCAAGGTGATACAAGCACCACGGTTTCATACGCTTCATTGGCCCGAACGGTGGCGGTTATTATTAAAGATGCCGTAACGGGGGATGTCTTACAGACAGTCACACTAGCAGGTCAAGCCGGCAGTCCGTTGGATAAGACACCAGCGACGCAGGCGCTTGCTGATTTGACGAGCCGTGGCTATACGGTGACGGATAATGGTTTGACGACGGCACCAACTGTTATGCCGACGGAAGTTATGTCGCCGATTGTCGTGACGTTGGGTCACCAACAACACGAAGCGACAAAATCTGTGACACTAACCCATACGGTTGTCTATCAAACAGCAGACGGGACGACAAAAGCGCCGACTGCCACACAAACGGCAATCGTTACGCGGCATGTGATGGTTGATGATGTGACCGGGGATGAAGATGCTACCACCGTGACTTATACGGTGACTGGTGATGGAACAGTCGATGCGACCACGGGTCAGGTGGACTTTGCACCTATTATTACACCGACGTTAGCGGGTTATACCGCTAATCACAAGACGGTCACTGCAACAGCCACGATGACTTCGCCTACGAAGCATGATGTTGTCATCTATACACCAGCAACGCAGACGGCAACTGTCACGATTGTTGACGCCACTACTCACGATACGTTGACGACAATGACGTTAACTGGCGCATCAAATAGCACGGTGCCAACCGATGCTGTACAAACGTATCTTGATAAGCTAAAGGCCGCGGGCTACGATGTGACCGACGCCTTACAGCCATTGTTGCAACAAGCGTTTGATACTGATGATACCGTCGATCAACCGTATACGTTGACGGTGACGCACCATGTGAGCCAGCAAAGTGAGACGCGGACATCAACGAACACAATCAAATATATCGGTGCGCCGACTGTGATTGATCCAGTTACACAAACGGTTGATGTGACCCGGACGTATAGTGTTGATGATGTGACAGGACGCGAAATTCAAGCGACGGATGCTGACAAGTACGGCACTGCTTATCAAGCCGAACACTTCACCGGTAGTAATGATGCGGTCGCGACGGTTGATGGCACAACAGGTGTCATTACCTATCAGACAATCCCAACCAAGCCACAGGCCGGCTATACCGCGAAACCTGATCGGATTGATGCGGTTGCCACGTTTGATAATTTGAACGTTAATGAAGTCGTACAATATGACGCCAAGCCACAACGCGCGCAAATTACGTTTACGGATGCCATGGCAGATAATCGTGTGATTACGACGGTTTATCTCAAGGGTGAAACAGATGGCGCCATGGATCAAACTGAAGTGCAAGCACAAATTGCGGCCTTGGAGAAGGCTGGCTATGTGTTGGTAACGAATGCCTTCCCACCGACGGCAAGCTTTGATGCACAAGACGATGGTGATGGTGTACCGTCACAGTTGTATGAGATTGTGTTTAAGCATGGCGTTACAACCACAACGGATACGAAGCCAATCAGTAGCACAATTATCTATCAAGGAACAACGACTAAGGTACCGGACCAAGTTGTGTCAGCGGAAGTGACAAAGACACAGTCGGTGGATGCGGTAACGGGCGATGAAATTTTGCCGGCGAATGCTGCTAAATATGATGGTTACCAAGCACCAAAGTATGCACTAGCAACGGAGAACGCAGCAGCTAGCGTAGATGCGAAAACTGGGGCTGTTACGTTTGCACCGGTCACGACGCCAAGTATGCCAGGCTACACAGGTAATCCAACGCAGGTCACGGCGACGGCTAGTTTTGATAATCCAACGACGACTGCGGTAGTAACTTATACGCCAGCGGAACAGACTGCGCTGGTCACGATTCATGATGAAACAACGGGCAAGGACTTGCCAGCAATTAACTTAGCAGGTAAAACTGGTGACACAATTTCCTTTGCAACTGTTGAGCAGGCCTTGCAGGCGTACGTTAAGAAGGGTTATGAAGTTGTTTCCGATCAGGAACTAGTGGCAGGGACGCTATTTACGCCGGCCACAGATGATCAGCAAACGTTCCAAGTGACGTTACGTCATGCGACGAAGCTGGAAACTGTGCCAATTGATATGACGAATACGATTAATTATCAAGGGGTAACGTTACCAACGACGACGCAACACGTGACGGTAACTCGGACTGATACCCGGGATTTGGTGACAAACCAGGTGGTGGCGTCAACGTATACGGTACCGGCTGATGCGCCAGTCACGATTGACGAGGCAACCGGCGCAGTCACGTTCGCCCAGGTGGATTCACCAGCGGTGGCAGGGTATACAGCTAGTCAGCAGAATGTGCACCAACAAGTAACGGTGCAACAACCTGTGGCGAACAATACGGTAGTGTACACGCCTGATATGCAAACCGTGATTGTGCACTATGTTGATGTTAATGGTGACAAGACGGTTGCAACGGTCACGATTAATGGGCGCAGTGATGCAAAAATTGATACGGCAACAGCCAATAAGACACTGGCCAATTTAAAGGCGGCCGGTTACGTGATTGTTGACGCAGGTGATTGGCCAGCTACTTATGACACGGATGATGCGACGCCACAGCAAGTGACGGTACGCTTGGATCATGGTACAACGACCCAGCAAAGTAGTTATCCGGTTCACTATACGGTCAATGCTGTAACCGCACCAAATGGCCAGCCAGTGGTTGTGGCCACACAAACAGCGACCGTGACGAAGACTGTCGTTGTCGATGCGGTCACGAAAGCGGTATTGACGGATCAAGCGCCAACCTATGCCATCACGGGTGATGCAACGATTGCGACTGATGGGACGGTGACGTTTAAAACAGTGACCGTACCAGCTAAACCAGGCTATACGGTGACGCAATCAACGGTTAACGGCCGATTAACACCGCAACAGCAAGCAGGTCAAACGACCGTGACGTATGAGCCCGATGTGCAAATGACGCATGTGATTGTGCGTGATGCGGTAACGGGTGAAACGTTAACTAGTTATCCGGTGTCAGGGGTGACGGATGCAACTGTGCCGTTGACGAGTTTGCCGGATGTGGTGGCGAAGTATGTAACGGCGGGTTATGTCGCACCGGATGCTTTGCCAAGTCAGGTTGCCTTTGGTGCGACTGGTGCGGCTGATGTGATAGTGACCTTAGCGCACGGTTCAGCTGTGCAAGTCACACAGCACAAGGTAACGAACACGGTGCACTATGTTAACGCACCAACGGCATTGGCTGATGTGGTTCAGTCGGCAGTCGTCACAAAGACGATTGTTGTTGATGCTGTAACTGGCCAACAAACGACTCAGGCAACGTACCAGACAACGGGTGCGACAGTCGATGCCAAAACGGGCGTGGTTACTTTCCCACGGGTCACGACCCCAGCCCAACCAGGTTATACACCAAATCAGCGTCAAGTGACGGGTCAAGCGTCATATGATGCTGATGGGTTAGAACAAGTGACCTATACAGCTGATCAACAACGCATTCATGTGGTTTACGTGGATGACGATGCGCATGGTGCAGTTGTCCAACATGGCGCGGACGTCATTGGCCGTTCGGATGAAGATGTTTACTTCCAACCAATTGAATTAGCAAATTATGATATTGCATCAGTTGATATGCAGGATGCCCAAGGCTTTGATCATGATGATAATCACGATCAAACAATTACAATTCATTTGACGCATGATGTTGGGACAGTGGTTGTAGCAGTTAACCGCAATGTTAGTTACCAAACGAGCAATGGCTATCCAGCGCCAAAGCAGGTGACGCAACAAGTGACGTTGCATGGTCAAATGGATTTGATTACAGGTCAGGTAACGTGGCAACCGGTGACGGTAGGTGCAGTTGATACGCCAACGATGACGGGCTTTACCGCCGATCAACGCCAGGTAGCAGCGGTGACCATCACGTCACCAACGGACGTTCAAGATGTGACGGTGCACTACACACCACAGCAACAACAGGCTCACGTAGTGTACGTGGATGATGACCAAGATGGTCGGATTGTACAAACCGGTCCAACAATCACAGGCTTGGGTGGTAGTCATGCCACAGTAAAGCTGGTTGGTGTACCGCACTATCACGTGATTAACGAAATTGGTGGCATCGACTTTGACTACGACACAACGACTGATCAAACGATTGTGGTGCATTTAGGCCATGATCACCGTCTTGTGACAACGACGGTGCAACGACCAATTCATTATGTTGATCAGCATGGCCACCAGCTCGTACCAGATACTGTGCAAGCAACCGTTTTGACGGGGGATGAAGATTTGGTGACGCAGGTTATTACCTGGTTGCCAAGTGAATTGCTAGCTGAAGCAACGCCGGTAGTGGCGGGCTATCAGACGTCAACGACTGAAATCGCAACGGTTGCGGTGACTATGCCAGGTGATTTGCCTGCTGTGACGGTTGTCTATCAACCAATTCCGGTTACGACCGTGCAACCAAAGCGTCCGGTTAAGCAGCAACCAGTTGTGAAGCATGTGCCAGCTAAGTCAGCAGTACAGCCAGTTGCGAAGGTAAGTGCTAAGCATGCTGTCGCACCAGCACCGGTGCCAGTCGCAGCTGCACAACCGACGCAAGCGGGTATGACGACGACGGCTAGTGCACCAGCAACGCCAGTGATTACGGCAGCGAAGCACCCATTGGTAACTAGCGAAGCCAATTCAGTTTCAGCAGCAACGTTGCCAGAAACTGGTTTTGAACAAGAATACTGGCTAACGATTGCTGGTTTGCTAAGCTTGTTGGCGACAGCTGGTGTGGTTTTGAAAAAGGTTTTGTAAATTAATGGTATTGGGAGGCTAGAAACCTAGAGTTTCCGGCCTCCTTTCTGTTTGCAGACCTGGTAAGATGGAAGTAAAGAAAAATTGGAGAGGTTTGCCAAAATGGCTAAGAAAAAGAAAAATCCCGTAACGACGTGGGTCAAGCGACTCGCTGCGCTATTTATGCTGTTCCTGATGTTGTTTGGTGTGTTCTGGGCGGCACGTTCAGCTTTCATTCAGAATGAACCAACGAGCAGTAAAAAGGCCCAACAATCATCAGCTAAGGCGGATACACCGATTGCAGAACTCATTCTAACGAATGGGGAGTCGTATATTTTACCAGGCACAGATACGATTTCAAAGAACCCAGAAACGGTGAAGTCGATTGTGCGTCAGTCAGACGGTAGTTATATTATTACGAAGCCGGATGATCAAACCCGGGTGAAGGTCTTGAAAAACCAAGTTCGTCAGGTTATTCATGAAAAGTAAGCGAAATTGTTTGATACAATAGACGTATTAAAATGGATTTGGGAGATAACGTAATGAAGATTGCAGTGATTGGCGCAACTGGTATGGCAGGACGCGCAATATTTGAAGAAGCAACAACACGTGGTCATGAAGTGACGGCTATTGTCCGGAATGTCGAAAAGGCACGTGCCGAACTTGGCGCCGGGGCAACGCTGTTGGTATCAGATATCTTTGATTTAAAGCGTGCGACGTTAGAACAGTTTGATGTTGTGGTCAATGCATTTGCCAACCACAAGGAGGCATATTTGAATTTGGATGCGGTGACGCATTTGATTCATGAATTCCGCCAATCAGAAACACGGGTTATTTTCTTGTTGGGGGCGGCTTCATTGATTCAAGCGAATGGCACACGCCTTTTTGATTTCTTGGTCGAGTTACCAGGTAATGAAGCTTGGATTGATGAGCCACGTTATGGTGTGCTGGAATTAGACATTTTGCGGGCAACGCCAGATGTGAACTGGACTGGTGTCTCACCACAACAAAACTTCACGCCAGGACCAGCAAGCGAGCACCGCATTGCGTTGAACGATTTGTTATTGTCAGCAGATGGTAAGTCACACGTTACGGCCGGTAACATGGCGGTCGGCGTGTTAGACGAAATTGAAACACCCCAACACATCCGTGAACGCTTCACGGTTTCAGATATGTAATTAAACCAGAACCATCAAGTCTAATAGTGACTTTGATGGTTTTTTGGTGTGTCGTGCTATCGCACGAGCAACAGGTCGGGGGTGGATCCTACGCCTTTGTTCAAAACATCGGCAACCGAATGGCGCAGACGCCATTCAGCGGGGCAAGTAATTCCCCCTAAAGCCTCCGGGTCTGTGTGGGCTTTTCTGAATAGCGCTGGCCATGCGGCATGTTGCCGATTTTTGAACGCTCCGGATCCACCCCCGACCTGTTGCAACAGCCGAGATGTACTCTGATGTTTGGGAATTTCAAAGTTGTGTAGGCATGCATAATTATAATGACAATCCCATCACTGATTACCAAACAAATAGAGATTATCTTGGCTGCTAGTATGGTGGGTGGGGTGTGACGTAGTGATTGGCCGGGGTGAACTCACAAGTTCGGCCGACCGCCGGTTAGATAAGGCGAACAGGCCTTGACCCTTAGCCCAATTATTTGGGAGCTAGCCGTTGCTCGTGCCGGCGGAGTTTACCCCGGTCAATCTTTGGCGAAGTCGCACCCCACCCACCATACTTCGTCGCAACGCGACGACCCAATAATCCAATAAGACTTACTGGTCAAAAATCGTGCCTAAACCACTAATTTTTGGTAAACTTAATTTTCGGACAAACAAATTTTAGGAGTTTTTTATGACAGAACATTTGGTATTACGCGCCCTACAGGTGCTATTAATCATTGCATTAATTGGGATGGCAATTTTGTACATCACCACAATGCGTCGCAACAAAGTAAACCTACTCCAAAAGTTTGTCCCGGGATTCATCATTGGGTTTATTACAGATTTCGGCGATACAATCGGTATCGGTTCATTCGCAACGACGACCGCGTTCTTCAAAGGCTTTAAGTGGCTGGATGACGATCGTAAGTTGCCGGGTACAATGAATGCCGGTCATGCAATCCCTGTGTTTGTGGAAGCGTTGTTCTTCCTCACATCCGTTAAAATTGAAGTGTCAACTTTGATTCCAATGACGTTAGCGGCGGTGGCCGGGGCGGCATCTGGTACACGTATTACGGCTAATTGGCCAGTGCGTAAGATGCAACGCGGGTTATCGATTGCCTTGACGCTAGCAGCCGTCACAATGTTCATTAAGTTGCTGACGAACCCAGGCCATGCTGAATCAATGACGACCCACGGGTTGCATGGTTGGCTACTTGTCTTGGGCTTGGTGGTCAACTTTACGTTGGGGGTGTTGATGACCATTGGCTTGGGAAATTACACACCAGAGTTGATTTTTTTCTCACTAGTCGGTGTTAATCCGTTGGTTGCCTTTCCAGTGATGATGATGGATGCTGCTATGATCATGATGACGTCAGCGATTGGTTTTGTGAAGACCGGCCGTGTTGAGTGGCGTGGATTCACCGGTATGGCAATCGGTGGTGTTATCGGTGTTATCGTGGCTGCGAAGTTAGTGACCAACATTAACATTGCCATTTTGAGCTACTTTATCGTCGCACTAGCGTTGTACACGGCATTTAATCTATTCCGTGATTCACGTCAACCAGAACCAGCAGATATTATTAATCGCGATAACTAATTTCTAAAAGCAATGTTGCCAGAAAAAAATAATGGTAGCATTGCTTTTTAATTTCGAGACATCGCGATAACTGACAACCATGTTATTAGTATCTGTTTATCGGAAAAGGTGCGTGCTATAATAGATTTATTACATGAGCGAATCTAGTAGGGATTTTGGTGGACATGCAGAGAGCTAGCGGATGTTGTGAGCTAGCCAAGTCCAAAACCTGAATTACACTCGCACAAACATCATGTACGTCACCCCAACGTTACTGGGAAGATGAGTGGTCACGAAATATCGTGGCAATTTAGGTGGTACCGCGTTTAACAGCGCCCTAATCAGTGTTAACTGGTTGGGGTGCTTTTTATTACCCCAACCAAAAAGAATGTCATCATTTTTTAGAGGAGAGTAGCTATGGCAGAAGATATTTTGCAAGAACTAGCATGGCGTGGTGCCATCAATCAAACAACCGATGAAGATGGTCTGCGCGAGCAAATGACCAAGGAACAAATCGGTGTGTACGTAGGAATCGACCCAACCGGGGATTCAATGCACATCGGACACTTGATTCCATTTATGATTTTGAAGCGATTCCAATTGGCTGGTCAAAAGCCAGTGATCGTTGTGGGTGGTGCCACTGGTTCAATCGGTGACCCATCAGGTAAGAAGTCAGAGCGTAAGTTGTTGTCACAAGAGGACGTGGCTGCTAACGTTGAGAAGATTCGCGCCCAGATGGTAAAGTTGTTCGGTGAAGATGGTTTCACAATTGTGAACAACTTTGATTGGTTGGGCAAGTTGTCATTGCTCGACATGTTGCGTGAATACGGTAAGTTGTTCTCGATCAACACCATGTTGGCGAAGGATGTCGTTGCGTCTCGTTTGGAAGCCGGCATTTCATTTACGGAATTTACGTACCAAATCTTGCAATCAATCGACTTCCATGAGTTGTGGAAGCGCGAAAATGTGCGCTTGCAAGTTGGTGGTTCAGACCAATGGGGTAACATCACGGGTGGTATCGATTTGATCCACAAGCTTGAGGGTGGTGAAGCACCAGCCTTTGGTTTGACAGTGCCTTTGCTGTTGAAGGCTGACGGTACAAAGTTTGGTAAGACTGAAGGTGGTGCCGTTTGGCTTGATCCAGAGAAGACGACGCCATTTGAGTTCTACCAATTCTGGTTGAACACAGCTGATTCTGATGTTGAGAAGATGTTGAAGTACTTTACGTTCTTGTCACAAGACGAAATCAGCGCTTTGGTAGCCGACTTGCAAGAAAATGCAGCTGCGCGCAATGCACAACGTCGTTTGGCACAAGAAGTGACGACATTCGTGCACGGTGCTGAGGCTGTTAAGACGGCTGAAACGATGACGAAGGTGTTGTTTGGTAACGCTGACGTCGCTGAATTGACGACTGAAGAAGTGGCAATTTTGGCTGGTAACGTCCCAACGTTTGAAATCGACAATGCTGAAATTGGTTTGTTGGACTTGGTTGTGGCAGCCGGCTTGGAAAAGTCAAAGACAGCCGCTCGTAAGTCAGTTAAGGACGGTGCCATCCGTATCAATGGTGAGCAAATCACTGATGAAGAAGCTGTCATTAATCCAACCGCAAAATACGATGGACAATATGTCATTGTGAAGCGCGGTAAGAAGAAGTGGGCCGTAGCGGTCGTACGTTAATGAAAAAATGCCTGATGGAAATCTCCGTCAGGCATTTTTTCATTAGTGATGACGCTCGCTACGTGAAGTAGGTTGTTGGTCAACTTCAGGTTGTGGCGTAGTCTGTTCTTTTAGAATTGGCGCGTCGGCCATTGTTGTTGTTTTAACAATCGCTTCTGATCCAGCGCCACTAATTTTCTCGTACAACAACTTATGCTGTGGTCGGAAAATGGTAATCAGCCAATCAATGACTAAAATCACCGCTGGGGCCGCGAACAGCAAGATGAATGTATAGGTGCGGTTCAAAGTTTCAGCTGAAACGGTCCCGGTTGAGCCAATCAATTGGAGCCAGAATGGGAAGAAGTAAATGGTAAATCCAACCATTAAAGCGTTACGAACAATGATGCGCCAACGTTGTGACTTGGCGACATCGTAACGAATACGTACGACCATTTGTCCCAAAGTTGCACCGAGCAAAAGCGGCACAACACCCCAGACAATGATATAAGACAAGATGTCAGCACTCGTTTCATTGGGCAAAATTTGCGTCAAAACGAAACTAATGGCCGTTGCAATAACGAAATCCAAGCCGAATGATAGTAAGCGACGTACCAATGTTACACGGTGGCCAAGACTGCGAGCACGTTCATCCATCCGATCACGAGATGGCAACAGGATACCAAGTAATGGCGCGAAAACCCAGCCAATCAGGCCACCAGTGGTGTTCAAAATCAAATCATCAACGTCAAACAAACGGTATGGACGCCAGTAGATATGGTACAAACCGGTGTATTGGGTTGTTTCATAAAAGAGCGTCAGCATGAATGTCAAAATTAAGGTGGTGAAGAAGCCACGCTTGAAATAGAAGTGCAAGTACATGCCGAATGGCACGGTTAGTAAGACGTTAAAGGCCGCTTGCGTAAAGGATGGATCCAATAGACCGGCTTTTAACCCACCGCCGTGGAAGTAGGGATTGTCTTGGAAGAAGGTCCGAACAACTTGCAAGGGATCTAAATTACGCGTTGGTGCGCCGATGGCTTGCAAGTGTTCGAGAGTCGCTTCCGTTGGTAATGGTAAAATAACCAAGAAAAATGCTGTCGTGAAATAAAAAACAAAACTAAACGTCATCACCGTGTGCCAAAAGGTCACGGCACCATAACGACGATACTGTAGGAATAAAAATGGAATGAATAGCGCTATCAAAATAATAGGAAATGCAATGATAGCGTCAATAATAGGAACGCCAAATCCGCTCACGAGACTTACCTCCGTTTTTCTGTCATAATGAATTATACAGGGTTGTAACAGTAAATTCACTTAAACTTCACTTGTTAAAAAACAAGCAAAGTCGCCCTTTGTGGACATTGTCGCAAATTGTTTTTCACAATCTTGGCTTTTTTTGTTGCATTTACTTTTCGTAAGTGTAAAATTAAGGTCATCAATTAAGAGAAATAGTATTTTTGAAACGAAAGAAGGAATAATACTCATGGCTACGATGAAGGCTGTTGTATTTGATGAATTTGGTGATGTTGACGTATTCCACGAAGCAGAAGTGGAAAAGCCAGTTTTGACGAAGGGTAGCATCTTGATCAAGCAAGCTGCTATCGCAATGGACCCATACGACGTGAAGTTCCGTGCCGGTGCCTTTGGTGTACCAGCTAAGGAAAACATGATCGGTGGTTCAACGATTGCCGGTGTTGTTGAAGCGGTTGCGGCTGATGTAACTGAGTTCAAGGTTGGTGAGCGTGTTGTGGCAGTTCCTCACGAGCACGGTTACGCAGAGTACGCCGTTGTTGACGCTGACACTGCTGGTCACTTGCCAGATTCTGTTTCATTCGAAGATGCTGCTGCATTGGCTTTGGGTGGTCAAACTGGTTACCAAGCCGTTGTTGACGCTTTGAACTTGCAAGAAGGTGAGTCAATCTTGATTCACGGTGGTGCTGGTGCCGTTGGTTACGCCGCTTTGCAAACGGCTTTGTACCGTGGCGCATCAAAGATTTACACGACTTCATTGCCAACTGATATTGATTACCTACACGAGTTGAACGAAGACATCGTGGCAATCGACTTCACGACGCAAAAGTTTACTGACGTTATCCCAGAGTCATCAGTTGATACTGTTGTTGAAATCATTGGTGGTAACAACGCTTTGGGTTCAATGCAAGTTTTGAAGGATGGCGGACGTATCGTATCTACTGTTCCTTTGGGCGACGACGTTAAGGCTGCTCGCGATGCCAAGAACATCAAGGGTGACTACTACGTGATGCAATCAACGACTGAAGTTTTGACGCAATTGATGGAGCACTTGGGAAACGGTGACTACAAGGTTGCTGTTGCTGAAGTAAAGCCATTCAGCTTGGAAAACTTGAAGGAAGGTCACAAGATTGTTGAAGCACAAGCCGTTCGCGGTAAGGTTGTTTTGACGTTCTAATTGACTGATTAAAACTAATCGACAAATTAAAAATCCGCATGACCTTTTCCTACCGGTCATGCGGATTTTAGTATATAGTAGTGTCGGAAAGTGGGACAGGGATGCTGCCTGTAATTAAGAAAGCAGAAGAAGGATAAGAACATGACACAAGAACCACTTGTAACGGTTGCCGTTTTGAGTCATAACCTAGAAGGCTATATCGGCCACAGCCTAAAAACAATTAATAAGCAAACATATCGGAATATGGATATTGTCATTTTGGATGATGCATCAACGGATGATACATTGACTGAAATTAATCACTGGGTGGCCCGTGATGATCGGATGCGGTTGATTAAGAATAATAAGCGTCGTGGCGTGGCAACGATGCGCAATCGCGCGCTTAAGGAAATTCGCGGTAAGTACTTCATTTTCGTTGATGGGGATGACCAATTAGCGCCAGCCTTTGTTGAAACGCTAGTGAAGGGGCTTGAAGAAAATCCCGATGTTGATATCGCAAGTGTCGGTTTTAGCTGGGGCGCCAGCGGTGTACCTAAGAAGGCGAACGAAGTTAAGTTCCGCCGCATTGATCGGGCCGCGATGTTTGAAGGGGTTACGCACCGTGGCCATGTCATTTCAGGCATGGTTTGGAACAAGGCGTACCGTTCAGCTAATCTGTTAGATAGTCAGGTACGCTTTGACGAATCATTGGAGCTAGCCGAAGATCACTTGTGGATCGCCCAATTGGTCGCATCAAAGGCGATGTCAGAGTATTCAATCTTTGCATCGGATGTCTTGTACAACAAGGTATCACGGTCAACGAGTATTATTCACACAGCCTCACATGCATTACGTGAGCGCGAACGTGAGATTGACCAACAAATCGCCCGCATTGGGGATGACATAATTTAGCGCCACGCTGCTTTTTTGTTGTGTGTCGTGCTATCGCACGAGCAACAGGCCCGGGTGGTATCCTACGCCTTTGTTCAAAAACTCGGCAACCGAATGGCGCGGACGCCATTCAGCGGGGCAAATAATTCCCCCTAAAGCCTCAAGGTCTGTATGGGCTTTTCTGAATAGCGCCGGCCATGCGGCATGTTGCCGATTTTTGAACGCTCCGGATACCACCCGGGCCTGTTGCAGCAGCCAAGATGTTCTCTGATATTTGGGAGTGTCAATGATTGTGGCATAGTGGTAGAGGGTCCAATGATGATTATCAAACAAACAGAGAATGCCTCGTCGCAACGCGGCGACGAAAGAAACTAAACACAAAAGGCTGTTCAGTATTTTCGCTGAACAGCCTTTTTTAAAGGTCGTGTTTACTTTCCAAAAATTCTTCATATTGTAACTTTGATTGTGAAACTTGCGTTCGTTGCTGAGGCCCACGACGACTAAACAACATGATAATAGGACTGCTTATCAATGATAATAATCCTAAGCCTAATAATACTTTTCCCATAAGAATGTCCTCCTGCAGGTAACATGACGGTTCACTTAGAAATAAGCTGGTAGTCCGTGTGGAAACTTTTTTCGCTGATGACACGATAGGTATTCTCAGGTGACTTTATTAAGTACCAACCGGTTGTGCCCATACTTACCCCTAGTCGAGGTGTTGCGATAACGAGTACATCTTTTTCCGGTGTATTCCACCAGATTAGTTTGCGATTAAAAGCTGTCATTACCCAATCTGGCGTATCGCCAGTAGTCGTGATTTGCCATGCATCAACCTGACTGTTGTTAATTATTGCTTTCATAAGAATATCCCCCCTGAATGTATTGAGGACAGTATGGAACACTAATAATTATTATGCAAGCGATTGGCTTACTTTTTGTAGTTGACAAAACTCTCATTTTAATCTCATAATTGTGGCACATCAAAAATATTAGGGGAAATAATTATGGGGAAGACACAGGTAACAGATTTAGATTGGGATAATCTTGGCTTCGCGTATCATGATTTGCCATACCGGTATCGTGCAGTTTACCGGAACGGGGCATGGGAGCCTGGTGAGCTCATCACAGACAGTGATTTTCAAATTAGCGAAGCGGCGGTTGCGCTACATTATGGGCAACAAGCTTTTGAAGGGCTGAAAGCTTATCGTCGCCCAGATGGTGGGGTTAACTTGTTTCGCCCAGATCAAAACGCAGCCCGCATGGCTCGCTCGGCGGAACGGTTGCGGATGCCAGCCTATCCAGAAGATTTGTTTGTCGAGGCGGTGAAGCAAGTTGTGGCTGCGAATCAAGAATTTGTCCCACCGTATGGTTCGGGAGCAACCTTGTATCTCCGACCATTGTTGATTGGATCTGGTCCAGCTGTCGGTGTACATCCCGCTGATGAATATATTTTTAACATTTATGCGACGCCAGTTGGGGCCTACTATAAAGGTGGCCTAACACCGACTGCGTACGTCACGAGTGAATACGACCGGGCTGCCCATGGTGGAACGGGGCAAGCAAAAGTTGGTGGTAACTATGCGGCTTCGATGCTCCCCGGTGAACAAGCGCACGCGGCTGGATACTCCGATGTGGTGTATCTTGACCCACGATTGCATGAAAATATTGAAGAACTTGGTTCAGCAAACTTCTTCGGTATTACGCGGGATGGCCGTTTCTTAACACCAAAGTCGCCCTCAATTTTGCCATCAATTACCAAATACTCATTGCTGGCCTTAGCTAAAGAAGCTGGCCTGCAACCTGAGGAAACCACGATTAGTATTAATGAATTGGATCAATTTGAAGAAGCTGGTGCGATGGGGACCGCGGCGGTTATTTCACCGGTTGGTTCAATTACGCATCGTGGCCAGAAGCATGTTTTTTATTCAGAAACAGCTGTGGGACCAAAGACGCAAGCGTTATATGACCGCTTAACTGGTATTCAATTTGGTACCGAAGTTGGTCCGGCCGGTTGGGCAGTCGATGTGCCGTTACAATAACTGAAAAATTACCTGGAAACCGGTTTGGATGATTGTTATCCAACCGGTTTTTTACATATTTTTGATAAATAAAGCAATAACTAGATAAAAAACTTTTATGAAAACGCTTGCATAATAAAAAGTAAGCGCTTACAATAAATGTATACCTTGATGAAAGGTAAATTAATAATTTATTAAAAATATATCATTTAGTATTTGGTATTGGGGGAAATAATCATGGCAGAGAAGACGATTATGTTAGCTTGTGCAGCAGGTATGTCAACGTCAATGTTGGTTAAGAAGATGCAAGATGCCGCTAAGGCTGCTGGCAAGGATTATGAAATCTTTGCAACATCAACGTCAGACGTTGATGAGAAGTTGGCAAGTAGCAACAAGCCAGATGTTGTATTGCTTGGCCCTCAAGTGAGTTACATGAAGAAGGAAATCCAAGCCAAGACGGATGCCGCCGGTGTCCCATTGGACGTTATCAACATGATGGACTACGGCATGATGAAGGGCGACAACGTATTGAAGACGGCGGAAGCACTTATTTCTTAAAGAGTTACAAGCAGCGATTTGGTCATGAGTTAATATTCGGGGGATGACGTAATGGATGACGAGCGTATGGCGGTTGTAATGGGATTGATTATGCACGGTGGTAATGCCAAGGGGCAAGCCTTCCAAGCTATTCAATTTGCAAAGGCGGGTCAGTTTGATGAAGCTGACGAAGCGTTGGTAGCAGCAAATCAAGAATTGAAGGAAGCGCATGATGTGCAAACCGATATGTTGACCAAGGAAGCCCAAGGCGAGCATACCGAAGTTGATTTATATATGGTGCATGGTCAGGATCACTTAATGAATGCCATTACTTTCCGTGATATGGCTGTTGAACTGATTGCGTTGATGAAGCGGGTACAAGCATTGGAGGAAAAGTGATGGTAAAAGGATATCGCATGCCCGACGGCTTCCTTTGGGGAGGGGCCGTTGCAGCGCACCAGCTTGAGGGGGCTTGGGACGTTGATGGCAAAGGTGTATCAATTGCGGATGTGATGTTAGCTGGTAAGAATGGTGTGCCACGTGAAGTGACTGATACGGTTCTACCAGATGGCAACTATCCAAATCACCGTGGGATTGATTTTTATCACACTTATCCAGCTGATTTTAAATTGATGAAGGAGTTGGGCTTGAAAGCTTTCCGGACGTCAATTGCTTGGACCCGGATTTTTCCAAATGGGGATGAGACGGAACCAAATGAAGCGGGACTCGCATACTACGATGCCTTGATTGATGAGATGTTGGCGAATGGCATCGAACCAGTTTTGACATTGAGTCACTTCGAAATACCGTATCATTTGGTGACCGAGTATGGTGGCTGGCGTAATCGTCAGTTGATTACATTCTTTGAACGATTTGCTCGTGTAGTCTTTGAGCGATTTGGGGATCGCGTGAAATACTGGATGACGTTCAACGAAATTAACAACCAAACATCATGGATGGATCCACATCCAATGTTGCAAAACTCAGGGTTGAAGGATTATGACGAAGCAGATGCGGAAGAATTGATGTACTTGGCATCGCACCACGAGTTGGTGGCCTCGGCATTGGTGACGAAAGCTGCGCATGAAATTAATCCGAATATTCAAGTTGGTGACATGATTGCGATGAATCCGGTTTATCCGGCAACGTCGAAACCTGAAGATATTATGATGGCTGAACGCGCCATGCAAGCACGCTACTTCTGGGGGGATGTACATGCTTTGGGGCAATACCCAAATTGGTTGCGTAAGTATTGGGACCACAAGGGCTTCGATATCGATGTGACGCCAGAAGATGAAGCTATCTTGGCCGCAAACACGGTTGATTATGTGGCGTTCTCGTACTATATGTCATGGACAGTGACGGATACTGGTGATGAATGGCTCGCCTACAACGAAGAAAGTAATCATGGCGATAATCCATTCTTACAGAAGTCGGATTGGGGCTGGCAAATTGATCCAGTCGGCGTCCGTTGGGCCATGAACTGGATGTGGGATCGCTGGCATAAGCCAATGTTTATCGTTGAGAATGGCTTTGGCGCTTATGACAAGTTGGAAGCTGATGGCACTGTGCATGATGATTATCGCATTGCCTACTTCCAAGGCCACATCGAAGCGATGGAACGCGCGGTTGTGTTGGATGGCATTCCGTTGATTGGTTACTTACCATGGTCAGGCATCGATATTGTCTCAGCTTCAACGGGTGAGATGTTGAAGCGATATGGCTTTATCTATGTTGATTTAGACGACATGGGTCAAGGTAGTGGCGAACGATATCGTAAGGATTCGTTTAAGTGGTACCAGCAGGTCATCGCATCTAACGGTGAAGATTTGGAGGTGTAGGATGACGCAACCAAACATGCCGGCAGATTTTTTCTGGGGTAACTCAGTGTCATCAATGCAGACAGAAGGTGCCTGGCAGGAAGACGGTAAGGGACTGTCAGTGTATGACGTGCGACCAGCCACTGATCACACAATGGATTGGCATGATGCGATTGATGAGTATCATCGTTATGCCGAAGATTTGGATTTAATGGCGGATATGGGGATGAACATGTACCGTATCCAAATTTCATGGTCCCGGGTCGTGCCAGATGGTGATGGGGCGTTTAATGAGGCTGGCATCCAGTATTACAGCGATTTGATTGATGCGATGATTGCACGCGGCATTGAACCAATGGTGAATTTATATCATTTTGATATGCCACTGGCGTTAGCGAAATCAGATAACGGCTTTATGTCACGACATACGGTTGACGCCTTTGTCCGGTTTGGCGCCGAGATGTTCAAGCGTTTCAGTGATCGGGTTAAATACTGGATTACGTTCAATGAACATAATCTGTATTTTACCGATGAGGTGTTTGAGATTTCAGGTTATGACCATGGGGAACGGACGTTGTCAGAGATGTATCGCATCTTCCATCATACGATGTTGGCCCATGCGCGCTTGGATGCGATTGCGCATACCAAGTATCCAGGCTTACAACTTGGCGGTATGCTAGCCCATGCGGCAACGTATCCGGCGACATCGAAACCAGAAGATGTCTATGCAGCGCGTAAGTTGAATGAGTTTTTGAACAACAACCTATATGATGCGTTTGTTTTGGGCCGTTATTCACATGAAGTCATGCACTATGTGAAGGTCCATGAGATCGATTGGGATTACCAACCGGAAGATGCCTCTGTACTAAGTAAGATGCATGCAGATTTCTTGGCGTTTTCGTATTATCGAACGGATACAGTCAATGCAGATAAGATTCCAGCCGGTGAGGCGCCGAATCGTTATTTAAACACAGCAAATGAGACGAATCGTTTCTTAGAGACGAATGACTGGCAGTGGACGATTGATCCATTGGGCTTCCGGACAATCTTGGCGGATGTGTACAGTCGTTATCGTGTGCCAATGTTCCCAATCGAAAATGGGATTGGGTTACATGAAACATGGGACGGTGTTCATGAAATTGCAGATGAGCGGCGAATTTCATATCATCGTGACCATATTCAGGCCATGAAAGACGCCATGTTTGAAGATGGTGTCGCAGTACTGGGTTACTTGGGTTGGGGCTTAATTGATATCCCAAGTTCTCATGCAGATATGGAGAAACGTTATGGCTTTGTTTACGTCAACCGGTCGAACCATGATTTGAAGGATATGAGGCGCGTACCTAAAAAATCTTATCATTGGTTCAAACAGGTCATGGCGACAAACGGGGATAAGCTGTAGCCACTTTAGGGGGAAACATTATGGATAATGTTGGACGAGGTAATTGGGTCAGCGAGAAGTTGCTGCCACCCATTATGAAAGTTGTTAATACGAAGGCGATGAATGCCCTGAAAGATGGGATGGTTTACTCACTGCCATTCATCATCATTGGGTCAATCTTTTTGATCTTATCAAATATCCCGTATAAGCCAGTTGCGCAAGCGTTGACTGATTCGGGTTGGAGTGCCATTTTTACCCAGGCATATACCACATCATTCGGGATCATGGCGGTCTGGGCGGTTGTTGGAATTGCCTATGTTTATGTACGTAATGAAGGGTTTGAGGCCTTGCCTGCTGGTTTGACCTCACTTGCAATCTTCCTGGGCTTGCAGTCATTGCAAGTTGCCTCACCATTGTCAGCAGCAATGGGTAAGGCTGGTTCAGGAGTTGGTAGCTTATCAGGGACACAAGTAGCAGAACACATCGATAAGTTGCCACACGCTTTGCAAACTTTCTTGACGTCACCAGTTACTGGGGCAATCAACATCACCTGGCTGGGTGGTCAGGGAATGATTGCCGCCATCTTGATTGGTATCTTCGTCGGTTGGGGATACTCAGCTATGTTGCGTGCCGGTTGGAAGATTACGTTGCCTGAGCAAGTGCCAGCTAACGTTGCGAACCAATTTACGGCAATGATTCCAGCGGGTGTTTTGATTACCGTAGCGATGTTTATCTACGCCTTCTTCAGCTTCATTGTGAAGGAAGACTTGTTGCAAACGATTTACACGTTGATCCAAACACCACTGCAAGGATTGTCAGATTCATTCGGTGGCGCTTTGATTATCGCCTTCTTGGTACCGTTCTTCTGGTTCTTCGGTGTCCACGGTGGATTGATTATGGGAGCCATTACAACTGGTTTGTTGGTACCAAACACATTTGATAATGCGGCTTTGTACCACGCTGGCAAGTTGTCATTGGCTAACGGTGCCCACATCGTGACCAACGAGTTCTACAACAACTTCATTAACCTGACTGGATCAGGTATTACCATTGGTTTGGTGATCTTTACCTTGGTGGCTGCGCGTTCAGTGCAATTGAAGTCATTGGGAAAGATTGAAGCTGTACCAGGTTTGTTCAACATTAACGAACCATTCTTGTTCGGATTGCCATTGGTTTTGAACCCATTCTTGGCGATTCCATTCTTCTTGACGCCGGTGCTAGTTGCCGCATCAACATACTTAGTCATCTACTTCGGTATTGTGCCACCACTAAACGGTGTGGCCGCACCTTGGACGACACCACCAATTATTTCAGGATTCTTGATCGGTGGGTGGAAGATGGCCGTTTGGCAAGCTGTTGTTTTGGTAATGTCAGCTGCGATCTACTGGCCATTTGCTAAGAAGTACGACAAGATGTTGTTGACGCAAGAGCAAGAAGCTGAGGCTGCTGAAAACGCCTAAAAATTGTTAGTGAGTCAACGAATTCCCTGAAAGGGGGGATGCGGATAACATGATAACCCAAAATGTTAGCGTGTCCGGTTACATCTCCGTGTAATCGATTAGGTACGCTCTATTAGAAGCGACGGTCTATCCTCTAGGGTAGGCCGTCTTTTGTTTTTAGAAAGACAGGTGAATACAGATGGCGAATAATTTGACGATTCATACCCCAATTGCGTTTAATGATTTGGCGGGTAATTTAGGTCGCAAAGTTGAAGAGGTTAGCTTAACGATTGCTGGTAATCACTTCGATGCGACTAAAAGCACAGCGTTATCTTGGGGGCTGATGTTAGCGCCACAGAGCGGTCGTGAGATTGGGGCGTTAACGCTAGCAGATAACGGTATTAAATTGCAAGACGCAACCGGTAGCGAGATTGAGACAGTCACATATGAAGATGTATCGCGGGTTGAAGTAGGTGTCCTGCAGTCGTTATCTCGTTATAGTTCGGCAGTCTTACCTTATCGTCATTTCTGGACCTTTATAGAAATAACGTTACGTGACACCCGTGTTTTACAGTTTATTAATGCTAATCTGGCAGCTGCACCAGTCTTATTGACGTATCTCAAGAAACAAGCGGTTCGGGAGGTAGTTGATCCGTTTGAATTGGTTGATTTAACTGCGACTGAAGTGAGCACCTACGTGACACAACATTTTGAAAGCCAGGCTAAATTGGTCAATTATCCTGTGACAGTAGCTGGATTGGGTAATTAACATTCATTATGATAAACTGTTGACAATAATTAGAAAAAGATTAGAATTAAAACCATCAAGAAATCAAGGAGAGCAAAAATGATGATGACGCCAACAATCACAACTACAAACGTCTATTACTTTTGGTTCTTTCGGCAACTATCCGAATTGAGCTAAAAGCATTTTTGCATGGCTTCTCGGATAGTGATTAAAACATCCGAGAAACCAAATAAAACGCCCGCGATTTTTTGCGAATACGTGTTTACCAGGTAACCGGATGTTTTCCATTAAGGAAACGTCCGGTTTTTTATTGTCTAAAGGAGAAATGATTATGCCCACGATGAAAGAGTCACTCAGCCAACGATTGAACCAAGATTTAGCGAAAATCCAGCCCAACGAAATTCGAGCGTTTGATGCGAAAGTTTCGGCGATGCCAGACATGATTAAGTTAACGCTCGGTGAACCCGATTTCGATGTGCCTGAAGTCGCAAAAACTGCAGCCATAAATAGCATCACTGCCAATGATTCCCACTACGCGCCAGGCAATGGGTCGGTGGCGTTAAGGGAGGCTGCAACCAATTTCTTGGCTGACCGCTATGGGTTAACATACGATGCGGATACAGAAGTAGTGATTACAATCGGCGCGACTGAGGCAATCTATGCCACGTTAACAGCTGTATTGAATCCAGGCGACAAAGTCTTAATTCCGACACCAACTTTCCCACTCTATGATGCCATTACGCTCATGAATGGTGGTGAACCCGTGTACTTGGATACTAGCGCAACGAGATTTGTGTTGACGCCGGCGCAATTACGGGCGGCGATTGCGGAACACGGTGATGCGATCAAGGCAATTGTCTTGAATTACCCCTCTAATCCAACGGGGGTGACATATTCAGCCGCAGAATTAGAGGCGTTAGCAACTGTCCTGGCTGACACGGACATCATCGTGATTGCTGATGAAATCTATTCAGAATTAGTTTACGAAACCGCCCATGTGTCAATTGCCACCTACTTGCCGGGCCAGACGTTGTTGCTAAATGGGGTGTCTAAGTCACATGCCATGACGGGTTACCGCATCGGGTTTATAGCCGGACCGGCGGGCTTGATGCGCACGGTGGGAATGACCCACCAACTAGTGGTGACGTCACCATCAAATCCGGCGATGGCTGCCGCAACCGTGGCGTTAGGAACCGAAGCAGGGCATGAAGCAACCTTAGCAATGAAAGCACAATACGCTGCACGGCGCGATTTCGTGGTGGAACAGATGCGGGCAGCTGGGTTTGAGGTTGAAACACCAGGTGGCGCCTTCTACGTTTTCGCTAAAATTCCGGCTACGCATAACCAAGACGATCGTGCATTTGCCCTGGCACTTGCTGAAAATGCCCACGTGGCAGTTATCCCGGGTAGTGCGTTTGGTCAAGGTGGGGCCGGTTACTTACGTCTCAGTTACGCAACGAGTTTGGCAACTTTGACGGAAGCCATGCAACGCATTAAGACATACATGCAAACAGCAATGACTGTAGGAGAATAAAACCATGAAAATTTTGATGACAAGTGTTCGAGATGATGAAGAAGCAGCAATTGCAGCCTACACGGCCCGGACGGGAGTTGAGATTATCACGTCAGCAGCACCGTTGGAAGATAACCTTGACCAATTGGCGGCGGTTGATGGGGTAATTATGCAACAACGGAATCGATTAGCTGATGCAATTTACGCACAATTAGCTGAAGCCGGTTTGAAACAAATTTCAACGCGAACAGCAGGGTATGATGTGATAAATGTGCCACTCGCCCATGAACATGGCTTGCGTGTGACAAATGTCCCGGCCTACTCACCACGAAGCGTCGCCGAACATGCCCTGATGCAAATCCTACGTCTGCTACGTAAGTCTTATGAAGTTGATCGCCGTGTGGCAAACAATGATTACCGCTGGGGCGGGTTGCAGGCCAAGGAAATTCATTCCGCAACCATTGGCATTATTGGTGTTGGCCGGATTGGTGGTGCCTTGGCCAAATTATTGGCCGCGTTGGGGGCAACGGTCCTTGGTTATGACGTTAATCCGCGTGATGATTTGGCAGGTATTGTGACGTACACAACCAAAGCGGATTTGTTGCAGCGGGCGGATGTGGTCAGCCTACACGTTGATTTAAATGAGACGTCAGTTGGACTAATTGGAGCTGCTGAATTTGCGTTAATGCAGCCAACCGCGGGCTTGGTGAACGCGAGTCGCGGACCGGTAATCGATACGGCAGCATTAATTACAGCCTTGGAGACAGGCGAATTGGCCGGAGTAGCGTTGGACACCGTGTCAGGTGAAGAAACCATCTTTAATGTCGATCACCAGGAAGACGGCTTGACGAGTCAGCCAAATATCGAAAAGTTGCACGCGATGTCGAATGTCATGTTGACACCGCATATCGCCTTCTTTACGAATATTGCGGTGCAAAATATGGTTGATATTGCCCTGGATGATGTGCAATTAATCTTGAACGGTGAGACATCACCACATGAAATTGAGAGGTGAGCATAATGGAAAAACCACAAATAGCAGTAAAGCCAACCATCATGGCCGTTTTGAACGGTAACTCATTTGCGGTTGTCGCCGCACTAATTCCGGCCGCGTTGATTAGTCAACTGCTCAAAGCGCTACCGCAAACGGGGCTGGTTGGGCAAGTTGAAGTAATGGTCGCATTGGCGCAAAGCACGTTACCCTTGATTGCCGCATTTGTTGTTGGTAATATGTTGCGCCTGTCTAATTTGGAAACAGCCTCAATGGCGTTGGCAACTTTTGTCGCATCGGGCGTTGTGACAGTTAAGGGCGATGCGTACATGATTGCCGGTACTGGGGTGATTTTGAATATCATGTTAACGACTTTGATTGCCAGTTATGTGGCCTGCTTGAGTAGTCGATTACTGGGTCAATTACGGATGGTCTTTGAACCATTGGTTGTACTACTTATCAGTGGTGGGATTGGTCTACTGACATTGCCAATCATGGTGGCAGTGCAAGGTGCAGTGGGTCAAGTCGTCGCCCAAGCAACCCGGGTATCACCATTGTTGATGGGGGTCTTGTTGGGGATGCTTTTCGCCTTCTTAATTGTGTCGCCACTCTCATCAGTTGGCATTGCCACGGCGATTGGTTTGTCCGGCGTTGGATCGGGCGCTGCGAATGCCGGGATTGTCGCTGCAGCGATTACGCTTGCTGTGATGGGAGCTGGCGTAAATTCAGGTGGGGCAATCATTGCCCACTTTATGGGGTCGCCTAAAATTCAGATGGCTAACATGTTATCACATCCGAAATTATTCATGCCGGTATTACTAGCTGCCGGTGTGAGTGGCGGCGTGGCGAGTTTGCTGGGGATGTCAGGCACGGCCTTTTCCGCCGGCTTTGGCTTGTCCGGCTTTATTGGCCCCTTGACTGCGCTGAATGAGTCGCAGGGTGACTTATTAGGTATTCGGGTGATACTGGCGTTTATTGTGGTGCCCTTACTATTGGGCATCTTAATGAAACTAGTATTTATGAAAAAGGTGCCATTGATTCAAGGTGAAGAATTAGCGTTACCGGATATTTAGGACGTTCCAAAAGCAGTCGCGTTGGTGACTGCTTTTTTATATTTAGGGCAGAATTGCCGTTGTGCTAACCGCATTCCTGACATATACTCAAGGGGCAATCTAATAGTCGAGGGGGCGAAACAATTGCGAACATTTTTTAATGTGGCAGATTTAAGTTTGCCAGTCATGGTTGAACACGTGGGGGCGGAATGGCAACAGGGGGTTATTATTCGCTATCAGGGTTTTCCGCACTTTCATTGGTTGCAGTCACAAACTGGGACGGGGGCGTTTTGGGTGCGTGACAAACGCTATGAGTTGGCACCTGGCATGGGGATTTTAATTGCCCCTGGCGTGCCACACCGATATGAGCCGATTGGCAACGAACCGTGGCACGTCCGGTTTGCAACCTTCCAAGGGTCCTTGGTTGATGATTTACAAAAACAAATGGTGAATTCAGAGTTTGTTCTGATTGAGGCAAGTGATGCACTGGTGTATGAACGGCTACATGAGACGTTATTGACGCGATTAGGTCATGAGCCGGCGGATGATCTAGCAATCTCGGCGGCTGCCTATCAGTTATTGCTGTGTCTGACTCGCCATCAGAAACAAACGATTGATCAACATCAACCAGATTTTCAACAATATGTTGGACCGGCGATTGCGTATATGCAGGAGCACCTAGCAGAGGATATTTCAATTAGCCAACTAGCAGCAATGTTGTCAGTGTCTACGCAGTATCTTAATCGGGTGTTTAATCGATTAGTGCAGCAGACACCGAGTGAATACCTGACACAGATTAGAATTAGTCATGCCAAGAAACTGCTGGTATCACAAAAATATTTAAAAATTAATGTCGTGGCTGAACAAAGCGGTTATGCAGATCCAGCCTACTTTGGTAAAGTTTTTAAAAAGCAAACGGGCGTTAGTCCATTGAATTATCGCCATTGGCAAACATAACCTGGTTGAGGTTGAGACGGCTGCTGCTGTCTCAACCTCTTTTTGTGCTGCTCATCACACTGTTTCAATAAGTTATATTTTTTGGTTTTATATGTCCTTTTTCTAAAATGAAAGCGCTTTATTATTAATTAGTAGGGTAATAATGAAACCAAATTATTGGGGGATAATTTAACATGAATAAGGTGAAGCAGTATCTGTCGTATGCGGCAGGGGCGTTTGGGCACGATGCCTTCTACGCGACATTGAGTACTTATTTTATGATTTTCGTGACAGGACAATTGTTTGATACGCCGGACAAGGCATTTAACAATCAAATGATTGGCTGGGTCACAACGATGATTGTGGGTATTCGGTTAGTGGAAATTATTTTCGATCCAATCATTGGTGGTATCGTTGATAATACAAGGACCCGTTGGGGAAAATTTAAGCCATGGCTAATTATTGCCGGGCTAATTAGTTCAGTATTGTTGGTTGTTATTTTTACGAATTTTGGCGGGCTAGCAACCGCTCATCCAATGCTTTACTTGGTTTTGTTTGGCATTGTATTTGTAACGTTGGATGCATTCTATTCGTTTAAGGATATTGCGTTCTGGTCAATGCTACCAGCGTTATCACTTGATAGCAGTACGCGTGAAAAGTTTGGTACGGTGGCACGATTTGGTTCAACGCTAGGACAACAAGGTGTCCAAATTGTCGTTGTGCCATTGGTCATGTTTTTCTCAATCACCTTTACAGGCGCACACACTGAAACGCGGACCGGTTGGTTCTGGTTTGCGGTTGTCATTGGTGTGATTGCTTATCTTGGGGCGTTGTTGACGGCCGCAGGTACGAAAGAAGAGGATAACATCGTCCGCCAAAACACTGAAAAAGTGGGTCTGTTGGAGGTCTTTAAGGTCGTCGGTAAAAATGATCAATTGATGTGGCAAGCCATTTCATACATTATGTTCGCATTGGCTTATGTTGTGACAAACTCATTGTTGTTGTACTACTTTAAGTATGTCATGGGTGCTGATAGTAAGTTCTACTTGGTTGGTATTTTTACCGCCATTGAAGGGATGATTGCCGTCGCAATTTTCCCAACGTTAACGAAGTTTTTGGCACGTCGGACGATTTTCTTCAGTGGTGCCGTGGTCATGCTAGCGGGTTATGTCTTGTTTATGGTTGCCGGTAACAATTTACCAGTTGTTTTGACAGCAGTGACGATGTTCTTTATGCCATATCCAATCATGTTCTTGGTTGTGCTGATGACGATTACGGATTCAGTGGAATATGGCCAATGGAAGTTGGGGACGCGTCACGAATCAGTGACATTGGCAATTCGACCATTGCTAGATAAGTTAGCAGGTGCCTTTGCTAATGGTGTCGTCGGCTTTGCTGCCGTGGTTGCTGGGATGACTGGTAGTGCTAAGCCAAGCGATATTACTGCGCAAGGGTTGCAACTATTTAAGGTATTTATGTTCTACGGGCCAATGATTTTGATTGTTATTTCAGTCTTGATTTACTGGCGTAAGGTGACGTTGACCGAAACACGTCACGCTGAAATTGTGGCAGAATTAGAAGAGCGATTGCAGGAGAAGTAAAATGGCATATGAATTACAAGAAGAATTAGCACAATCATTTAACAAGCGGTTTGGCTATGATCCAGCCAAGCTTTATTTTTCACCCGGTCGGGTTAACTTGATTGGTGAGTATACAGATTTTAATGGGGGCCACGTTTTCCCGGCTGCTATTAGCGTTGGGACATACGGGGCAATTGCCCCACGTGATGATAATCAAATTCGGACGTATTCGGCAAACTATCCTGAAGCGGGGATTCAAACGATTACGGTGACGGATTTGGCGTTGCGCCCCTACGATACCTGGATTAAGTATCTCCGTGGTGTCATGACAGTGATGGCTGAAGCTGGTTACCCAGTGACAAAAGGGTTTGATTTGGCCATTGTTGGCGATATGCCCACGGCGTCGGGCCTCTCATCGTCAGCTTCTTTGGAGATTTTGTTGCTAAACATGCTCAAGGATATGATGGGTTATCAGATTGATAAGTTGACGATTGTTAAATTAGGTCAAGCTGTTGAAAATGATTATCTAGGTCTCAAAACTGGCATCATGGACCAATTTGCGGTGGCCTTCGGGGAAGACGAACAAGGGATTTTCTTAGACACCAACACCATGGCGTATGAGATGGTGCCAGCCGAATTTGGCGAGTATCGATTGCTAGTCATGACCACGAATAAAAAGCGCGAATTAACGGATTCTAAGTATAATGAACGACGGGCGGAATCTGAAGAAGCCCTGGCGTTGTTGCAAGAAAATGTTGATGTAGAAACGCTGGGCGATTTAACAGTACCGCAGTTTGAAGCAGCGGCCGCGGATTTTGAAAAAGACCATGCTCTGGTCATGAAGCGAGCTCGCCATGCGGTATCTGAAAACCAACGAACGATTGCAGCGAAAGCGGCCTTACAAGCACATGATTTGGTTCAATTTGGTGAATTGCTGACGGCATCACATGCATCTTTGCGTGATGACTTTGAAGTGAGTGGTATTGAGCTTGATACACTGGTTGAGACGGCCTTACGTCAGCCTGGTGTCTTGGGTGCGCGGATGACAGGAGCTGGCTTTGGTGGTTCGGCCATTGCGTTAGTTGAAAAAGACCAAGTACCAGCAGTTACCACGGCGGTTGGGGATGTGTATACCGCTGAGATTGGCTATCAACCCGCCTTTTTTGTCGCTGAAATTGTTGCGGGCACACACGAAATTGCGTAGGAGATAAAGATGTTAGATGCACATGATACCCAGTTAGTGCTGGATTTTGTCGCTTGGGGTGTTAAATTAGGTGCGTATTCAGATTTGGAAACGGTGTATCGCACTAATTTAGTGCTAACTGAAATTCAGGCAAACGGGGTGACTTCTGGACTGGTGGGGAACACCGATCGGTCATTAAGTGACTTAGCGACGGCTATTTTAGCCTTGGCCCCCCAGTCGGCTACCGACCGCTGGCAGGTGGAGATTGATCGCGCACGATTGCTTAACATTGTGACGCCGACACCTGATCAATTACAACAAACGTTCATGGCGAAGTATGCGCAAAGTCCAGCAACCGCAGTGGCTTATTATTATGACCTAAGTCGCGCCGTGGAAAATGTGAAAGTTGCCGATATCCAACGTAATATTGCTTATACAGCGTTGACGGATTTCGGTGAGTTGGAAATCACGATTAATTTATCTAAGCCAGAAAAGACGACGGCTGAAATAAAAGCAGCTGCATCGGCGCCTAAGAGTGACTATCCACCAACCGCTTTAGATTATACAAACGAAGGATTTGTAGGTTCGATTAAACAGGCGCCACGGAGCACGCACCGGTTTATTCGTGAAACAGTGAACGGGCAAACTTGGGGTTGGCATTATTCGCCGTATGCGTATTTTGAAGAGCATGCGATCTTTGTCGATTTTGCGCGTGAAGCAATGACCATTGACCGGCAAACGTTTGCCAATTTATTGACGTTGGTGGCACGATATCCGATGTATTTTGTTGGGTCAAATGCTGATTTACCAATTGTGGGTGGCTCGATTTTGTCACAAGAACATTTTCAAGGTGGCCGGCACGTCTTACCTTTGATGAAGGCCCCAGTTGAACGTGAAGTGACATTGCCTGCCTTCCCAGCAGTGCATGCTGAAATCCTCAAGTGGCCAATGACAACCATTCGCATTACGGCTAAAGTCGCCGCCGATATTGTGACGGCTAGTGAATTTATTCGCCAAGTCTGGGCAACGTATTCAGATGAGCGGTTAGATATTCATGCCATCAGTCCAACGGGTGAGGCGCAACATACGATTACCCCGATTGCACGACAAGTAGGTGATCAATTTGAAATGTACTTGGTATTACGTGACAATGGCACTTCAGCCACGTACCCGGATGGTATTTTTCACCCACATCCAGATGTACAACACATTAAGCAAGAGAATATTGGCTTGATTGAAGTGATGGGGCTGGCAATTTTACCTGCGCGGTTACAGACAGAGCTACAGGAAATTGCTAACTACTTGGTCGGCGATCAACCGTTAAGTGCAGTTGCACCGAGTCACCGCGATTGGGCGGCCGCCTTGCGTGAGAACGCAACAGTTACACGTGAAAATGTGATGACTGTTATACGCCAAGCTGTGGCTGACGTATTTATTCGAGTGCTAGCTGATGCGGGTGTGTATAAATACGATACGGCTGGCCGTGAAGGCTTAATGCGCTTCATTGCGCACTTAACGGCTGCCGGTAAGCAGTGATGATAATTTAAGATATTGCACGAAACACATGCAGCTAACCGAATGTTATTGGTTAGCTGCATGTGTTTTTGCGTATGAACCCGAAAAAAGGAAATTTAAAGTTGGATTTCAAGGGGGAAATCCGATAATTTTTCTTGTAAATTAAAATTAGATTAAAACAAACTATTGAAAAACTCATAATATCGTCATATTATAAAACAAATCATTTTATCAAAAGTAAGGGTGGCAAAATATGAGCGATGCGGAACTATTAGTTGCAAAAAATGTCAGTGTCAGTTTTAAGATTCACGGCCAATATGTCCAAGCAATCGAAGATGTTAGTTTGTCGGTACGGCCGAATGAGGTTGTGGCTTTGGTGGGTGAATCAGGTTCCGGCAAGTCAACCTTTGCCACGTCAATTATTGGGCTACATGATTTAACACTGACCCAGGTAACCGGACAGATTTTAGTTAATCAACGCGATGTACTGAATTTAGCACCGGCTGAGTGGACACAAGTGCGCGGCGCTGAAATCGGCATGATTTTTCAGGACCCACTAGCAGCGTTGAATCCGTTGATGAAAATTGGCGACCAAATCAAAGAAGCGTTGGCGGTGCACGATGTTTACCAAGAGCCACAATACAATGACCGCGTGATTGAATTGCTCAATCAAGTTGGGATTCCCTTCCCAGAACGTGTGGCGAATGAGTTTCCACATCAGCTGTCTGGGGGGATGCGGCAACGTGTCGTGATTGCGTTGGCAATTGCGAATAAGCCCAAGTTAATCATTGCGGACGAGCCAACTACCGCATTGGATGCGACGATTCAGGCGCAAATTTTGGACCTACTCCAGGATATTCAGGCTGAAAATGGGGCCGGCATTATTCTCATTACGCACGATTTGAGTGTGGTGGCTGAGGTAGCTGACCGTGTGGCGGTCATGTATGCCGGCCAAATTGTGGAAGAGGCTGAGGTCGGGGAACTCTTCGCTAATCCGAAGCACCCGTACACGCGCTCACTACTACGGTCAAATCCAAGTTTGGACAATGAATCGGATGAACTTTACGTCATTCAAGGGACTGTGCCTGGTTTGACACACATTGACCACCACCGCGATATGTTTTTGGATCGGACGCCATGGCTGCCCGAAGACGTGCGCCAAGAACAAGATCCAAAGTTGGCGGAGATTACACCAGGTCACTGGGTGCGTGGTAATGCATGGCGGGTATTTAAGTTTGCTGACGAAGATTGAGGTTAGATAATGAGTGAGTTATTAAGAGTAGAAAACGTTAAAGTACACTATCCGATTCGAAGTGGGTTTTTCAATCGGGTGACTGATTATGTATACGCGGCAGACGGGGTAAGTTTCTCAATTGAGGCTGGTAAAACGTATGGGTTAATTGGGGAATCAGGATCCGGTAAGTCAACAATCGGCAAGGCCATTGTGGGATTAGAGCCGATTACGTCAGGGCATATTTATTTTCAGGGCGTTGATATGACGGACGCCAAGAATCGCGCGCATGTTAATTACAACAAGGACGTGCAAATGATTTTCCAGGACTCGATGTCGTCGTTGAATCCACGTAAGACAGTGTTTGATATTATTGCGGAACCATTGCGTAATTTTTCAGGGTTAAAAGAAGACGGGCTGGCCCAGGAAGTGCGGCATTTGCTTGATATTGTCGGACTGCCGGCTGAAACGATGTACCAATTTCCATTCCAGTTTTCAGGTGGTCAACGCCAACGTATTGGGATTGCCCGTGCAGTGGCGACAAAGCCTAAGTTGATTGTCGCGGATGAGCCAGTTTCAGCATTGGACTTGTCAGTGCAAGCGCAAGTGTTGAATTACATGAAACGCATTCAAAAAGACTATGGCATTGCCTTTCTGTTCATTTCGCACGATTTGGGTGTTGTGCGCCACATGACGGAAAATTTGGCCATTATGCACGCCGGCCGATTGGTTGAAATTGGTTCACGTGACGATATTTTTAACCATGCCCAACACTTGTATACCAAGCGTTTGTTAGCAGCAATTCCAGAAATTGATGTGCCGAATCGGGCGAAAAATCGTGCCCACCGTAAGGCTATTGAACAAGAGTTTCAGGATCAAAAATCAGCATATTATGATGCCGATGGCCGGGCGTTTCCGTTAGTCGCGGTTAGTGAAACCCACCAAGTGGCACTGCCTGAATCAATGCTAGAAGGAGAGGGGTTCTAATATGTGGAAAACGATTTTGCGTCGATTGCTGATTATGATTCCGCAATTGTTTATTGTGTCTGTGTTGGTCTTTTTCTTGGCCAAGTTAATGCCTGGTGATCCATTCTCGGGGAAATTTGGACCGAACACAGATCCCGCTCAAATCGCGGCATTGCGTAAGGCCGCTGGGTTGGATGATCCGTGGACGGTGCAGTATGCCCGTTGGATTGGCAACGCGGTGCACGGTAATTTTGGTGATTCTTTCCAGCTGAAGCAACCAGTTGCGCGTGTGATTGGTGCCCGTTTGGGGAATACGGTTTGGCTGTCATTGCTGGCCTTGATTGGTACGTATGTGACGGCAATTACGATGGCACTAGTGGCAGCCCGTCGTGAGAATTCACGGACGGATCATGCGTTGGTGGTCTACAACTCATTGATTTATTCATTGCCAGCCTACCTGTTTTACTTGTTTGGTATTTTCGTATTCGGTTACACGCTGGGCTGGTTCCCAACATCGGGAACAGTGTCGGCTGACGCTAATGGCTTCTTCCCGGTCTTGGGTAGTCGCCTGTATCACATGATTCTACCGGCTTTGATTGTGGCACTGATTTCAACAACCAGTACCTTTTCGTACTTGCGTTCCGGTATTTTGGATGAGTCCAAGCAGGACTATGTGAAGTTAGCCCGGGCAAAAGGGGTGCCTGAGAATCGGATTTTCTCACGGCACGTGTTGCGTAACGCCTTCTTGCCGATTGCGTCAACGATGGGGTATGCCATTACGGGTATTTTCGGGGGCATGATTATTGCAGAAACGATTTTCTCATTCCCAGGAATTGGGTCATTGTTTGTGCAATCAGTTTTGACGCGTGATTATCCGGTGGTGACAACGTTGGTGCTATTCAACGGTGTCTTAGCGGTGTTGGGTGGTTTGTTCTCAGATATTATCATGAGTGCAGTCGATCCTCGTATTCGAATTTCTTAAGGAGGCGCAACAAATGGAACAAGCAAAGAAAACAGCGCCGACATTACGAAATGCCTTGCGACGCGAATTTCAACAAGATCAAGTGGCTCAGTTTGCCATAATTCTATTACTGTTACTGACAGTGGCTATTTTTGTGGGTGCGTTGTTTGTCCCCAAAACGGCTTACACGGACGTCAATATTATGAATCAATACCTACCGCCAATGACAGACGGGCACATCTTTGGTACCGATAATGGTGGTAAAGATATCTTTTCATTGTTGGTGGTCGCTGCGCGTAATTCTTTGACGATTGCGTTTTTCGTAACGGTGCTTATTCTGGCACTCGGTACGATTGGTGGTTTAGTCACGGGTTATTTTGGTGGCGTGTTTGATCTCGTGTTCATGCGTTTTATCGACTTTATGACAATTTTGCCAGTGATGATGATTATTATCGTGCTGGTCACGGTTATTCCGCATTACAACATGTGGTCATTGATTATCATCATGACGTTGCTGGGGTGGTTTAACACAGTGCGTTTGATTCGTGCGCGAACGTTGGTTGAGGTGAATCGGGATTATGTCCGAGCTTCTAAGACGTCAGGAACGTCTAATTTGAAGATTATTTTCCGCGAGATTTTTCCGAACTTATCATCGTTGATTATCGTTGAAGCCACGTTGATGTTTGCTGGAAATATCGGTCTTGAGACGAGTTTGTCATTCTTGGGCTTCGGTCTGCCGGCGAACACGCCATCATTGGGAACGTTGATTAACTATGCAACCGACCCTGAAACGATGACAGGTAAGCCGTGGGTTTGGATTCCTGCCGCAGTGATGATCTTGTTGTATACCGTATTGATTATGATGATTGGGCAAGCGCTACGACGGGTAGCTGATCAACGCCAATCACTAGGCTAACCGACTAATAACATCTAAATTAGAATTTAATTAGAATAATGTGTTGACAATTAAAATTACCGCGAGTAAAGTCAATGTCAACGAAATATAAGGGAATATATGGGGGTGTTCGTATGAGTAAGGCAGTTAAATGGTTGCTCGGACTGGTCGTTGTGGTGTTAGCGGCGGTCGCAGCGTTCTTCGCGTTCGGTCACGGGAATGATAAACAAGCTGTGAATCATGACAAAGTGGGTAAGTTACCGGTTGCGTATAACAATCCGGGTAAAGCCATTAAGGGTGGCGATTTGAAGATTGCGGCTGTGTCAGATACGCCGTTCCAAGGATCGTATTTGGCACCATTGTCAGATGATGCATTGACGAGTGATATGTTCAATCCGACAGGTCAAGGATCATCAGGAATTTTCGCAACTGATAAGCAATTTAAGATTAATGATAAGGGTGCTGCTACGGTTAAGTTTGACGATGACGCTAAGACGGCAACTATCACGCTGAATAAGAAGTTGACCTGGTCAGATGGTAAGCCAGTGACAGCCAAGGACTATGAGTTCACTTATGAAGTGTTGGCAAACAAGGCGTATGGTTCAGATCGTTGGACAGAGTCATTGGCTAATATCGAAGGTTTGTCGGATTTCCACGATGGTAAGACTAAGACGATTTCAGGTATTACCTATCCGGATGGTGAAGACGGCAAGAAGGTAGTGGTTCACTTCAAGGCGATGAAGCCAGGAATGCCATATTCAGGAAATGGCTACTATCTTGAGACGGTTACGCCATATCACCAGATTAAGGATATCGCACCTAAGAAATTGGCATCATCGGAAGCTAATACAACGAAGCCACTGGTTTGGGGTCCATATCAAGTTGCAAAGGTGGTGCCAGGTGAGTCAATTAGGTTGACGCCGAACAAGTACTACTATGGTGAAAAGCCTAAGTTGAATTCAATTACTGAACAGGTGGTTTCACCAACTAAGATTGCGGCAGCCTTCAATGCACACAAGTACGACTTGTCAATTGAGAATATTGCGTCATTGTACCCACAAATTAAGAAGGCCTCTGGCTATAAGATGACGGGGCAAAACCAATTGTACGTCTCAATGGAAGTCTTCAACTTGGGACACTATGATGCCGATAAGAGTGAAAACGTGCAAGACCGTGATACACCTTTGCAAGACAAGCGTGTCCGTCAAGCACTGGGATATGCCTTGAATACGCAACAAGTTATTGATAAGTATTCAAATGGGCTTGGAACACGGGCAACGTCATTAATTCCGCCAGTCTTCTCATCTGTGCAAGACAAAGATGCTAAGGGCTTCCCATTGAACCAGAAGAAGGCCAACGCTTTGTTGGACGAAGCTGGTTGGAAGCTGAACAAGAAGACGGGTTACCGTGAGAAGGATGGCAAGGAGCTTGATTTGGTCTACATGGCTCGTTCAGGTGCACCAACATCAGAAGCGGTTTCACAAAACAACATCCAACAATGGAAGAAGGTTGGGGTTAAGGTCAGCCTTTACGGTGGTCGTTTGACCGACTTTAACAGCTGGAGCAAGATTGTCCAAGACGGTACGAGTCAAAAGTGGGATATCACGGATGCGGCTTGGGGCTTGTCATCAGAACCTTCACAAATGGATTTGTTCTCAAAGGCCGCTCCTTACAACTTGGGTCACGCGACGTCACCTGAGTTGACGAAGTTGTTGAATGACATTGACTCTCAATCAGCTTTGAAGACGTCATACCGTAAGGAAGCCTTCAAGAAGTATCAAGAGTACATGAATGATCAAGCATATGTAGTGCCACAAAAGTTTGCTATCGATTACACACCAGTTAATGATCGTGTGGTTGGTTGGACAAAGGCAAATGATGCATACGATCTTTGGGAGAAGATTGGTGTGACCTCAAATGACTTGGCAACCAAGTAATTAGAAATATTAAAAGGCTCGTGACGGTCTGCGTCATGAGCCTTTTTCTTCAGAAAAATAGTAGGAGGGGACGATGAGATTATTCTTTCGTTTGAAATGGTTTATTCGCCTGGAATGGCGTTCATATTTACTCGGCATTCTAGCACTATTGGGCGTGGCAATGCTTGGCTTAATTCCGCCGATTATGATTGGTCGCTTTGCAAATTGATCAGTGAGCGGGCACCATCTGGTGCTACGCTCGGTCCAATTATTGTCTGGATTGCGATTGCGACAGTTGGTCAATATCTCTTACGGTTTGGTTGGTCATATTTTATTTGGGGAACCTCGGCTCGTTTGGAGCGCTTGATGCGGTTGCGTTTATTGAACCACTATTTGGAGATGGATAAGCCCTTCTTTCAGAAGCACCGAACGGGGGACCTACTGGCCCACGCAACCAATGATATCAATCAACTGCAACGTGTTGCCGGCAATGGCGTGCTGCAATTATTCGATGCGTTGATTACCGGTGTATCAGTCGTTGCCGCGATGGCGGTGGTGGTGAATCCACTCCTGACCATTATGGCAGTCGTGCCACTGCTTGGGATTACGTTGGTGGCGCAACTGTTGGGTGGCTCGATTTCTGCCGCCTTTTCAGCAGTGTAGGATATGTTTTCGCAGTTGAATAATAAGACGCAAGAGTCGTTGATGGGCATTAAAGTATTAAAGACTGTTGGTGAAGCTGCCGAAGATACTGCCGACTTTCAAACAAAAATTAATGATTCAATTCGGGCGACCCGCCATGCCGAGCGGTTAGATTCCTTGTTTAATCCCGCCATTACGATTTTAACGGGAATTTCGTTTGTTGGCACGATCATTTATGGTGGATACCTTGTGCAGACTGGGTCGCTGTCGATTGGTAGTTTGATTACTTTTGTCACCTATTTGTCGGCGCTAGTTTGGCCTTTTTTAGGGTTGGGCTTTTTCTTTAATAACTTGCAACGCGGTAATGCAGCCTACGAACGGATTACGACGTTATTGGCTGAACAACCAGCAACACTGGATAAAAAAGGGCTAAAGCAAGTGCCACGCGGTGACTTACAGATTGATCTAACGACGTTTCAATACCCAGATGCCACTGAAGCGGCATTGCAGAATGTGCACGCGACTGTTCAGGCTGGAAATACTTTGGGACTTGTCGGTCCAGTTGGGTCAGGAAAAAGTACGTTGATTCAATTGTTGCTACGTGAGTTTGATCAGTATGTCGGTAGTATCAAAATCAATCAAATTGATATTCGTGACTATGACAAAGATACCTATCTACCAGCGATTGGTTATGTGCCACAAGATAATTTTTTGTTTTCAACCTCAGTGTTAGAAAATATCCGGTTTGCAGATCCAAACATTTCATTGGAGCGAGTGCAAGAAGCTGCTCGCTGGGCGGCCTTGCATGATGACATTATGAATTTGCCAGACGGTTATGATACACAAGTCGGCGAACAAGGAATTTCATTGTCGGGTGGTCAGCGCCAACGGCTAGCGATTGCCCGAGCGTTGATTATCAACCCGGATATTTTGATTTTGGATGATGCGTTATCAGCAGTTGATGCGAAAACGGAGCAACAAATTTTAACGATGCTCCATAATCAACGCCGAGGCAAGACGACGATTATCGCCACGCACCGGCTGAGTGCAGTCGTTCAGGCGGCCGAAACGTTGGTGTTTGAACATGGTCGTGTAGAAGCGCGGGGCACGCATAGTGACTTAATCCAGCAAGGTGGTTGGTATGCCCGGATGTTTGCGGCGCAACAGTTATCGGAAAAACTTGATCAGGAGGTGACGACCCATGGCTAAACAAAATACGTCCGCATGGTCTGGCAAGATGACCGCGGCGGCACAATTTCAAACGGTTCGGGCGCTATTTCGCTTTATGAAACCGTATGCCAAATATTTTTACGGTGCTTTGATATTGGCCGCTGCCATTTCAGTTGTAAATGTGTTACTACCACGCTTGCTGCAGACATTCATGAACCAGCATCTGCATCGCATGTCACCCACGTGGCGATTACTAATTGTTTTCGCATTATTGTATTTTACAATCACTTTGGTTAAAGCAGTGGCACAATTCTTCAGTGATTATTGGTTTATGTCGGCAGCTGAATTTATGGTGGAAGATGTGCGGATGAAGCTGTATCGAAAACTACATACGTTGGGGATGCGCTACTTTGATCAGACACCAGCGGGATCGTTAGTGTCGCGGGTAACGAATGACACCAGTTCGTTTACAGACTTTTGGGAGTTGTTTTTGACGTTAACGACGGGTGTGTTTGCAATCGTGTCCGCGTTTATAGCCATGTGGCTGACGGATGTACATGTGATGCTAGTGACGCTGTTATTTGTGCCGTTGCTGCTTGGTAGTATTTGGTTGTATCAAGTCGTGGCAACGAAAGTGTATCGGCATATGCGTGAAAAGTTGTCGCAATTGAACGCCCAATTGGCAGAAGCAATTACGGGGATGTCAGTGATTCAGCAATTCCGGCAAGAAAGTCGGTTAGCGGGTGAGTTTGCGCAGACAAATAATGCCTATTACCAGGCCCGTGTGCGGATGGTGAAAACAAATTCATTATTGCTATCGCCCATGGTGGACTTGTTATATGGCGGCGCTATTATTGCGGTAATGCTGACGTTCAGTTGGACGAGTCAGTCAGCAACCATAGCAGCTGGTACGGTGTATGCGTTTTTGTCATATGTGGCGGCGTTTTATAACCCAATTGATTCGGCGATGGATTCGTTATCGTCATTTCAAGATGGGGTGGTCGCGGGTAGTCGTGTGTTGGCGATTTTAGCTGACGACACGTTGGAACCAACCCAGCAAGCACCGGCGAATGGTCGGATTACGGCGGGAAAAGTTGAGTTTCGGGATGTCAGTTTTTCATATGACGGTGAACATGACGTCTTAAAGCATATTAGTTTTGTAGCCGAACCTGGGCAAACAGTGGCGTTGGTTGGCCACACCGGTTCTGGTAAATCATCAACGATTAATGCCATGATGCGGTTCTATGAATTTCAGTCGGGGGATATTTTGATTGATGATCAGAGTATTCGCCAATTGGATATGGCTGATTTTAGGCGTCAAGTTGGCCTAGTTTTGCAAGAGCCATTTCTATTTTATGGTGATATTGCCTTCAATATTCGGCTGTACAATTCGCAAATTGCGGATGACCAAATCGAGGCGGCTGCAAAATTTGTGCATGCGGATGAATTTATTCGGAGTTTACCGCAGGGCTACCATGAACCGGTTGTTGAACGAGGCGCAGCGTTTTCAACTGGTCAACGGCAGCTACTGTCATTTGCACGGACAATTGTACGTGATCCGAAAATTTTAGTGCTTGATGAAGCTACGGCTAACGTTGATACCGAAACCGAGACGATTATTCAGCAATCCTTGGCGAAGATGCGACAAGCACGGACGACGATTGCAATTGCCCACCGACTATCAACCATTAAAGATGCTGATTTAATTTTGGTGCTTGATCAGGGGGAGATTGTCGAACGCGGGTCGCATGAGAGTTTACTGGCCCAGAATGGTCGTTATGCCGATTTGTATCGTATGCAGATGGGTGAGACGTCGGATTAATTAGGGGGTAGGCGTTATGTTTCAAGCATTATTTTTAAAAAACCAACAATTTCGCACGATTGCGGTCAGTCGGGCGTTTCAGGCGTTTGGTGCAACGCTGTTCACGTACGCATTTTTGGTGTACGCAGCAGAATTACCGCATGCCAAGTTAGCGGTGTCGGTTATTAGTGTGGTGCTGGCGTTGCCCAGTATGTTGCAATTTTTCTTTGGTGCAATCGCTGGTCGGGTGACGCAACGAATTCAATGGATTTTAACTACCCGTTTAATTGAAATCGCAGGCTATGTGGTCATTGCGGTAGTCTTTGCTACGACTACGCCAGGCTGGTTGCCACTATTAATCATTTTGCCGTTTTTGGTGTTGAGTGATGTGATTAGCAACGTGGCCGGGTTGGTTTTGCAGCCGTTAATCAAGCATCTTGTGGTGGATGAACACTTGGAAGCGGCGAACGGGTATATGATGGCGATTAACAATACGCTAGCGATGGTCGGTGGCGTGATTGGGGTTAGTTTGCTGGCGCTCGTGCATCATAATTTCACCATTTTTGCGTTATTGAACGGTGGTTTCTTTCTATTGTCATGGGTGAATCTGTTTATTGGGCGCCGACAATTGTTGGTCACGGACCGACAGTTTTCCGATCTCGTTAAACCGGCCGATACACACCTGCGTGCGATGATGGTAGCTGGCTTTGCGGTGGTGAAGCAAGATGCGATGATGGTTTACATCATTAGTATGGCGGGCCTGGTTAATTTATTGGGAAATGCCGCGCAAGGGTTGCTACAACTGTCGGTACTGGCTAATAAGCAAATGTGGCATGGTGGTTACGGGACAACGTTGGCGCTGATCGATGCTGGCATCGGTGTCGGTATCGTTGCTGGTTCGTCCTTGTTTAATGGCTATTTGCATAAAATCAAATTACCAAGTTTGGTGAACGTGGTATTAATGATGATGGTGATTAATGCACTAGCGGTATTGTTCCTACCCCGGTTCGGTCTATTAATTGTGATTAATTTTCTGCTTGGTTTCGCAATGGGCAAATTAAATCCCAAGTATGGCGCCCTGGTCACACGTATTGTACCGGAAGAACACTTAACAACCGTCGCTGGATTGTTGGGGACGTTTGAAATGATTGGTGTGCCATTGGGTCAAGTGGTTTTCTTAGGAATTGCGAATATCTTCTCAACTACGATCGCATGGTACGGTATTTTGGGGCTGGGGGTTATCCTGATCGGCTATTCCGTTAAGATGATGCGACGAACAGCCACCATCAATTGATAACTATCCGTTTTCTAATTATACTAATTTAATATTAATAAAACTGTTGACCGAGTTGTTTTTACGGCGTATTATCAACCCTGAAGAGGTTTGACTAGCCTCTGCTAATGGCGTGAAAACCGCGGTTAGTAAAAAGCGCCCTGACCTTCCCGTTTCCAGGCGCTTTTTTCGTCTGTTGACGAGTGCGTGATAAAACGATAGGGTGTTAGGGAGAGGGAAAGTGTTTTAAGGGAGCAATACTATGGAATTTTATAAGCCAGTCAATCATACTGATGATGAAATCAAGGACTTGCTTGCCCAACCAGGCAAGCAAGTGATGTTCTTACAAGCCGATTGGTGTGGTGATTGTAAGGCAATTAAGCCATTTGTCAAAGATATTAAAGAAGCCGTTGAAAATGCGGGCGCTAGCTGGTTCGATGCCGATCGTGATGCCAATTTGGCAATCGCTCAAGAACAAGGCTTAATGGGGATTCCAGCCTTTGTCTTGTTTGAAGGTGGCGAACAAGTAGCGCACATTGGTAACGGTGAGCGATTGAACCCAAATGATGTTTTGGCGTGGGTAACTAAAAATATCGCTTAAAATTAGATGAACATTTTCTCATATTAGTGTTGACATTCTAATTTGGGGCGTGTAATATACAGTTCATCAAGTTAAGACATAAATTCGTTGATGAGAAGAGTAGTGTTACGAACTGATTCAGAAAGCGGCTGGTTGATGAGAAGTCGTTCTGTTCAAGACATGAAGATGAGCTCGGAGAAATGGTGATGGTGCAAGCTGTTACCACGGCAGGAACCGTTATCTTCCCTGGTTTATCCGCTTGAGTGCGGCGAACTGTAGAGGTGTATTTGGTGACAAATACATAAATTAGGGTGGTAACACGATGAAGTCGTCCCTAGTCAGACATTTTAGTCTGGCTAGGGACGACTTTTTCTTTTTATCCGCGAATTTATGAGTTGTTAAGAAGATAGATTATTTGATTAAAGTGAGGATATATATTATGGCTATTGAGATTACACGTGCAGAAGCAGATACCTTGGTAAAGACACCTTTGATTTCACAATTGTTGATTGAGTGGATTAAGGGTGAAGAATCAGAAAAGTTCCCATTGGCCAACTTGGCGAATGCGGCGGCTATTTTGCAAGAAAACTTGAAGCAAGTTAACTGGGCCGGTTTTTACTTGTACGATGAGAAGATTGATGAATTAATCTTGGGACCTTTCGTTGGAAAGGCTGCGGTTGTTCGCATTAAGCCTGGTTCAGGTGTGGTTGGCGATGCGTTTAGCAAGCAAGAGACGATTCGTGTCGCCGATGTGCACGTCTTCGACGGTCACATCGCTTGCGATCCTGCTTCAAATGCTGAAATTGTTGTGCCATTGACGACAGCTTCAGGTAAGCGTTTGGGTGTCTTGGATATCGACTCAACGGCCTTTAACCGTTTTGGCATTAAGGAACAAGCTGAAATCGAGCACTTTACTAAGATTTTGTTGCAATACATCTAAGCCAAACTTGCTAGACAAGACTGGTATGATAGAACTACAAAATTAAAAAACGTAGGAGATAGAAATGGCTGAAACATTGCATTATGACGTTGCCATCATTGGTGCTGGACCAGCAGGACTTGCTGCCGCGGAAGATATTGTTGCCGCCGGTAAGACGGTTGTCTTGATTGAAAAGTACCTCTGGGGTGGCACTTGCCCAAACTATGGTTGTGACCCTAAGAAAATCCTTTTGGCCGCGGTTGAAGCGAAAGAACACGTTGAGTTTCTGAGCGGTGACGGTGTCGATGGTCAAGTGGCGATTAACTGGGAATCATTGATGGGCCGTAAGATGCGCTTTACGGAAGCAATTCCTGAAAAGACAGTGCACTCATTGGATGCAAATGGGATTGCGCACGTTTATGGGGCAGCCCACTTCATCAACTCAGATACAGTTGTTGTGCATGGGGATGAAGACATTGAAGTACAAGCAACCGACTGGATTTTGACGGTTGGGCAACGTCCAGCTGAGTTGGATATTCCTGGGGCTGAGCTAACGATTGATTCAGAGACGTTCTTGAGTTTGCCTGCAATGCCAGAAGACGTTGTGATTATCGGTGGTGGTTATATCGCGGTTGAATTTGCGTCAATTGCGGCCGCTGCTGGGGCACAAGTGCACTTGGTGGTGCGTGGTAGTGAGTTATTGACTGGTTTCGATGAAGCTTTCGTTGATACGTTACTTGATCAATTAGATGATCGTGGCATTCGGGTGTACTTCAACACAGAAGTGACTGAAGTTGCTAAGACTGATGACGGGCTGAACGCCACATTGAGTTTTGGTAGTACGTTGCCAACAAAATTGGTTTTGCGCGCAGTAGGTCGTGTGGGTAACAATGACACGTTGGCCTTGGAGAATGCTGGGGTTGAAGATGATATTCACGGGATTAACGTGGACGAATTCTTGCGGACGTCAAACCCACACATTTACGCGGCGGGTGACGTTGCCAACACAAGCCGACCACGGATTACAACGGTGGGTTACTACGAAGCACGTTACGCAGCTTCAGTGATTTTGGGCCATGACGAGCCAATTACGTATCCGGCTGTGCCAGTTGTTGTATACGGGACGCCTAAGTTAGCAGCTGTTGGCGTACCAACGCAATACGCTGAGGCGGATGGCTATTCAGTTCGTGATATCGATATGACCAACTGGTTTACGTATTACCGAACAGGTGAGCCAGCTGCCCGGGCCAAGGTTGTCTTGGACGCAAATAAGAAGTTGGTTGGTGCCACGGTTTTGAGTGCGCATGCCGATGAGTTGATTAATTACTTTACTGAAGCGATTAACAACAAAGATGGTTACCAAGCGATTCGTGATCGTTTGTATGCCTACCCAACGCCGGCGTCAGACTTAGAATACTTCTTCTAAAGCTTACTTTTGAGGCTGAGACAGTGAATGCTGTCCCAGTCTCTTTTTTGTTTCAAATTTGTGACAAATTTAGAGAACAAAAATAGATTAATCATGATAATCTGTAAGTAACAGGATAATGGATGGGGTTCAGATTAATGAGAAAAGGGATGCTGTGTCTGTTGGTGAGTCTGGTGGGGGCAATGTCTGTACCAATGACAGCATCAGCAGATACGTTATGGGCGATTGGTGATTCCACTGCGGTTGGTTGGGATGGCCATAAAATTGTAACGGCGCCGTATCCGTTGGTGGCAGCGGATAAGTTACATGTGACGGCGCACAATGAATATTCGGTTTCGGGCGCGATGATTTCAGGACATTCGACGTATCAACGTGATTTTTCAGCAACAACGCAACTAATTAGCAAGGACAAGGCGTTTAAAAAAGCCAATCTTGTGTTGATAGGGTTAGGTATCAATGATTATTTGCACAGTGACAATGCATTACCAGTTGTGATTGGGACGTTGCAGAATAATGTACGCCAATTAAAGGCCTTAGCACCACGGGCGAAGTTTTATGCGTTGATGCCACAAGGAACATGGGAAGACGGGGATACGCTCAACACGATTCGTCTAGGTGGCTATAGTTATTTGCAAGAGAAACAAGCATTGTTGTTGGCATATCAACAGTTAGGTGTTAAGCCGATTAATGCCCGCGTGGTTAATAATTTTAACTACCATAAAGAGCTTGGCGATCATACAACGCATCCAACTCAGGCCGCGTATTATAAAATCGGCGAGGCCGTTGCCAAGCAAATTGCGGGGGACGGTTATACAGCTAAGACATATACCGGCTGGCGGGACAAACGCTATTACATTGCCGATAAGTTAGCGAATGGGTTGCAAACCACGGTCGCGGGTTATCGTTATTTTGATGATGGTGTTGCGCTAAAAAGTCGGTGGTTAAAGCGGAACGGCAAAACATATTATTTAGCTAAAAATGGCGCGCCTGCTCAGGGAAATATTCTAATTGATCACAAAGTATATGCGATTTCAACGACCAGTAACGGGTCAAACCAGTTAACAAATACCTTTGCTTCACGTGGCCTAGTTAAGGATGCCTATGTCATGGTTAAGGATGCGACGGGGCGCAAGGTTGGCTGGCGTTGGATTAAAGATGGTCGACCTTATACTGGGGAAAAGACGGTTCATTATAAAGTGTATACCTATAAAAATGGTATTCGCCAAGCAGCCACGGCTGGCTTACCAATCAAGTAATGACGAACGATTTTTATTCTGTTGAAAATAATGTTTGCATTTTCTGGTAAGTTTGCTATAGTAAGTAACAATTAAATATGACGTAATCACTATCGGTATAATTGCTGGAGAATGGCCAGCGAGTTCCTACCTGTTTCCCGAGAGACAGACTACTGATAGTGTTTTAAACGATATTCGTGCACCCATTCTGCATGCTTTTTAAGCGTGAGAGTGGGTGCTTTTTTCGTTAGTTAACCTGTTGGGGGTAGTGGTTGCGACACACATGGAGGGGTTATTTATTATGGAAGCTGTCGCAGGTGTTAAAGCCGAACCGGTCGTGAAGACTAATAAACTACAAGCGCTAGTGTTGGGCTTGCAACACGTGTTAGCCATGTATTCTGGGGGTATTCTAGTACCGTTGTTAATCGGGGCAGCACTGCACTTTACACCACAACAAATGGCGTACTTGATTTCGGCGGATATCTTTATGACAGGAATTGGTACATTGCTACAGCTAAAGAGTACGCGCCTCACTGGTATCGCGATGCCAGTTGTGTTAGGTTCGGCGATTCAGTCGGTGTCCCCCTTGATTAATATAGGTGGCACGTTGGGTATCGGTGCGATGTATGGTGCGACCATTTCAGCGGGGGTCTTCGTATTTTTGATTGCGGGCCTATTTGCGCGATTACGTGAATTTTTTCCGCCAGTTGTTACGGGATCTTTGATTACGGTGATTGGGTTTGCGTTGATTCCAGTTGGTATTCAAAATTTAGGTGGCGGGGATGTCGCTGCCAAATCATTCGGTAGTCCAGCAAACCTAGCAATTGGTACGTTTACGATTGCAATTATTGTCCTCGTTAGTTTGTTAGCGAAAGGCTTTACCAAGGCCATTTCAATTCTATTGGGAATTGTGCTGGGGACCGCTTTTGCCGCAATTTTGGGTAAAGTATCGTTAGCACCCGTTGCGGCAGCGTCATGGTTCCATTTACCAACGCCTTTTTTCTTGGGTGTGCCAACGTTCCATTCTTCAGCGATTATTACGATGATTATCATTGCGTTGACCTCAATGATTGAGTCAACCGGGGTGTACTTCGCGTTAGCTGATTTAACGGGACGCAAGCTGACAAATCAAGACATGGCAAAGGGATATCGCGCTGAAGGGTTAGCCGTGGTGCTATCTGGTTTGTTTAACACCTTTCCATATTCAACGTTTTCACAAAATGTTGGTGTGGTGCGCTTATCAGGCGTTAAGACGAAACAACCTATTTACTACGCTGCAGTTATTTTGATTTTAATTGGTTTGTTACCAAAGTTTGGTGCACTGGCGACGATTATTCCAACATCTGTGTTGGGCGGGGCCATGATTGTCTTGTTTGGTACGATTGGTATCCAGGGAACGACCATTTTGCGCACGGTTGATTTTGGCAAGGAACGCAATTTAATGATTGCAGCCATTTCAATTGGGGCCGGCATTGGTGTCACCGTGTATCCACAAATTTTCCAACAATTACCAGAATTAATTCGTTTAGTGATTGAGAACGCCGTTGTTGTCACATCCGTGTTGGCAGTGTTCTTAAATATTGTTTTACCAGGTCGTGAAAAAGGGGAAGTCACAGCATCATGAAGTTATTAGAAGAACGTATTCAAACAGACGGTCGCGTATTGGGGACTGAAGTGTTGAAAGTTGATAATTTTTTAAATCATCAAGTGGATCCAGCGCTTATGCAAGCTATGGGGAATGAATTTGCCCGGTTATTTGCAACAGAAAAAATCGATAAAGTACTGACAGTTGAATCATCTGGCATTGCGCCGGCTGTTTTTGCAGCGTTGGCCTTAAACGTGCCAATGGTGTTTGCTCGTAAGAAGCAGTCGTTAACGCTCTCAGGAGATCACTACGTAGCTGATGTTTACTCGTTTACCAAGCAAGAGACGAACCATATTTTGGTTGATAAGCGCTTTATCCAACCGGGCGAACGCTTGTTGTTGATTGATGACTTCTTGGCGAACGGTCAAGCGGTAGCGGGGATGCTCCAAATTGCGTCTGACGCAGGTGCCACAGTGGTTGGGGCCGGTATTGTTATCGAAAAGACTTTCCAAAAGGGCCGCGCGCTGCTAGATGAACAAGGTGTGCGCGTTGAGTCCTTGGCCCGCATCGCAGCTTTCGAAAATGGTCAGGTGGTTTTTGCGGATGAGTCACCTGTTGCTAATTAACATTCGAATAATAATTTCATTGGTTGTTCATAGTGTTTTAAGATAAATAAGAGTAGACTGAAACTATACTATGGAGGTGAAAACATGGCACAAATTAATTTGGGTGGTTCAGGACTTATGGTTCCTGATGTAGCCCTTGGTGTAATGCGTATCGCGGACAAGTCTGCAGCTGAAGCACAAGCTTTGGTTGAAAAGGCAATGGAAAAGGGCGTGAACTTCTTTGATACGGCTGACATTTATGCAGCTGGTCAAAGTTCAGTTGTCCTTGGTCAAGCTTTGAAGGACGCCGGTATTGCGCGTGAAGACATCATCTTGCAATCAAAGGGTGGCATCATCTTGGAAGATGGTCAAATCTCTGGTGATGGTTGGAAGGGTCCTCGTTACGACTTTTCAAAGTCACACTTGATTTCAGCTGTTGATGAAGAGTTGAAGCGTCTACAAACGGACTATTTGGATGTCTTCTTGTTGCACCGCCCAGACACGTTGATGGATCCTGAACAAGTTGCGGCAGCTTTTGATGAGTTGCAAGCGGCTGGTAAGGTTAAGCACTTCGGAACGTCAAACATGAACCCATGGCAAGTCGAATTGGTTCAAGCTTCTTTGAACCAAAAGTTGGTTGCGAACCAATTGCAATTCGGTATTATGCACACGGGTATGGTTGACTCAGAATTGCACGTGAACATGTCAGATGAGCGTTCATTTGATCACGACGGTGGTATTTTGGCCTACTCACGTTTGAAGAACATGACGATTCAAGCGTGGTCACCATTCCAATATGGTTTCTTTGAAGGACCATTTATCGACAACGATAAGTTCCCAGTCTTGAACCAAAAGTTGCAAGAATTGGCTGATAAGTACGGTGTAACGAAGAACACGATTGCCGTGGCCTTCATTTTGCACCACCCAGCTAAGATGCAAGTTGTTTTGGGTTCAATGAATGTGAACCGTTTGGACGAAATGATGGACGGCGACAAGGTAACGTTGACGAACCAAGAATGGTACGACATCTACTTTGCAGCCGGCAATGATTTGCCATAAACAGCGTTAAAAAATGAGCGTCACTGCTTTTGCGGTGACGCTCATTTGCGTTTATGTGTCGTGCTAGCGCACGAGCAACAGGTTCGGCTGGCATCCTGCGCCTTTGTTCAAAAACTCGGCAACCGAATGGCGCGGACGCCATTCAGC
>ERZ894226.119-NODE-119-length-62519-cov-12.924533_pt1 | contig 62519 bp, 58 predicted proteins | sample MGYA00380294_ERZ894226 | MGnify/ENA primary metagenome ERZ894226 (study PRJEB32331, sample SAMN06328434) | human gut metagenome | biome: human gut microbiome; feature: stool | host: Homo sapiens | collected 2014-10-29 ... | reverse complement strand
CCTAAATACGTATCAAAAATAGGATATTCATCCAATGAGCAAAAATAACATCAGTCGACCACTCCATCTCGCCCTAAAATTATTGGCCGGCGAACATATCTTCCCCGAACAATGGGCAATCGAAAATGACGTCAACATCCGATCAGTGCAACGCGACATCAGTAACATTCGCGAATCACTCGATAGCACCCAATACCCAGCTAAATTAACGAGCGATAAGCCATCAAAAAGTGTCTATCTTGAACGCAAAAACACTTTTGACAGCCCCGCAGCACTCACACTGGCAAAGCTTGTTCTCGCCAGTCGCGCGTTTAATAAGGATGAAATGGAACAACTCATAGCCAGCATTCTCGGCATGATGAGCACTGACGAAGCCGATCAAATCCGCACCACATTACGTAATGAACAGATTGCGTATACGCCGGTCTCCCACCATAAAGATTTAATCAACTTAGTCTGGGATATCAGCGGTTATATTGATGCTAAGCAAACAATTGCGTTCACCTATACCAATGCACAGGGTGGGAAGAAGAAATTATTCGGACTCCCCACTGGTTTGCTGTTTGATACGTACTACTTCTATGTCATCATCCACTTTCAAGCAACGGAGCACCACGCTGAACGTGACGCTTACTATCGTCTCGATCGCTTTGATAGCATTGAGCCAGAAAGTCGCCATATTGCTTATCCGTATGGCGAACGTCTCGAAGAAGGCGCTATTCGGCAAACGAACAACCTCATGCAAATCGGCAAGACGATTCAAGTCGAATTCGACTACACTGGGTTAATATCGGCCGCTCTAGATAAGTTCCCCAACGCCAAAATTACACGTGAAGGAACCACAGATATCCCCACTCGAATTCGCATTCCTGCAGTGACTGATGCCGGCTTTAAAATGTGGGCTCTCAGCCAAGGCGCCCGTGTAACCGTGGTCTCACCACCATCGTTACGTGACGCGATGATGCAAGAAATCAATCAAATGCTCACCCAATATCGAAACTAGCGAAACACCCGTCATTCTTGGCGGGTGTTTTTGCTTAGACGTTGTGCCTTTAAATCGTTAACTCCATACGTTGCTTCATGACGCTCGCCAATTTATCCAGAATTTCTTGCACATCTTCGTCATCTTCATAATCATCACGTGCGACAATGTATTCATTACGCAACTCAAACTCTCGACTGACCAATTCTTCAATGCGCACCAACCGGTCTAAAACATTCACCGGTACATCCCCAACCACTTGGCGAATTGCCTTTTCGCGAGCACCAAAAATACCCGCTTCCTTCTGCTCATTCAACTGCTGAACGGTTGGCGTTTCATCAGCAATTAATTCATTGAACATTGGCAACTTGCGTAGTGCAGCCATTTGATCATTACCAAACAACGACCACCCAAGCCCTTGTACCATGGGTTCCGCCTCATATTCACCTAACTTAACCAACTTTTCGATTGCATTATTCTTTGCCATCTTATCTGACCTCTTTCCTCTTGTATAACCACATACTACAAAAATCACGCGACACTATTTGTCGTTAAAAGCGATGTAACCACCATTCTTCAACATCCAGTAACACGCTAACTGGCGTTTGATATGCCGACAGCATAATTTCAGTATCAGCTGTTTTGTCTTGCCATTGTTGTGCCCGTTGGAACGTTTTATCTAAGCTGAAGAAAGACAATACGATTGTTAATGCCGCTGAATTCCCGGCCATAAAGGCCCTTTCATCGTTAAACAACGCACTGTCTGAATCATCAACAATCTGGACAGTCGCACCCGCTGCTTTCAAAACAGATGCGTACGCTGGCATGAATTGTTGTTGGTAACCAACCAACACAATATCCAAACCAGCTAGCGTCTCCTTGGGATGATCAACCATCAATCGTGCCTGGGTTGCCATTGCATCCGTTAAAAATGACGCATAGTCTGTTATCTCAAAACGGTCGCCATCACCAAACGACCCCGTTATTAAATTGCCAACAAATGCTACTGCTTCGGTATCCATAATTATCACCTCGCTTTACTTGATGACATCAGTATAAGCAAGGCACGCGACACTATTTGTCGTTGAAACAAAAAGATCAGACTTATATCTAACAGTCTGATCTTTTTAAAAACTAATCGACATCATCTCAGGCAACTAGACTAGTCAAATCATCTTTAATTGTTAGTTAGCGCTCGTTGTAACTCCTCGACACCAAACGTCTCTTCCAAATAGCGTCGTTGTGCATCAACCTTCCCCTGTAACTCAACCAATTCCTTTAAGGAAGCCGTTAACTCACGTGCTGCCTGTTCAAGCGCCGAGACTTGTGGTGCTTCATCAAACCGGTCAAATGTCCGCCCGTGTGTCGCCACATAATGACCAGCCAATTGGTCACCACGGTGGGCACGTTCCCATAGCTCATTCACCCAACGACTTCGGCTAACGTTGCCGTATAGCCCATGCTTGCCTGTCCCCATCTGGTCAATCGCCATCATCAACTTCACCGTCGTAACTTCACGTACATCACCATTAACTTGCATCTTTTCGATACCGTCCAATAAAAATTTGCATAAAAAAACGACACCCAAAACCAGTAGGTGCCGTTATCATTAGCACCTATCCGTTACCAGTGGAGCACCTTGCATCGCTGTAGGTTGCTGTCGGGTCATCGTGTGGTATCACTCACCGAACTCTTGATAGGTTATCGTATTAATATGTGACTTTAGCTTAATTGAAAATATAATCGGCGTCAACCCGCAATTAACAATTCGTGTGCTACACTTACATCAAAAGACTCTGGAGGACAATGATTATGAACATCTCTGTTTCCTTTGATGACAACGGTCTGTTGCCAGATAAGTATGCTAAGTTTGCACCCGCTGAATATCGTAAAGAAGACATGCCAGTCGTTAACTTTCCAATTGCGATTACCGATATTCCTGCCGGTGCCCAATCACTAGCAGTGGCTGTTATCGATTATGACGCCATTCCAGTTGGTGGTTTCCCATGGATTCATTGGGTTGCTGCGAACCTTCCGATTAGCGATGTGCCAGAAGATTTAGCAAACGCCGACATCACGTACGTACCAGGTACAAATTCAATGTACAGTGTGATGAAAGATGGTAATCCTGAAATCACGCAGTCATATGTTGGCCCTATGCCTCCTGACCAGACGCACGATTACACATTGACGGTCTATGCCGTGGATACAACATTCGACTTACAACCTGGCTTTTTCTATAACGAGCTCCGCAAAAATCTAGTTGGTCACGTACTAGCTGAAGCGTCTCTCGAACTGCCAGCCAGAAGCGAATAAATTCCAAAACTAACAGCCCCAAATCTGCATTCATCAGATTTGGGGCTGTTTTTAATGCTTTGCCACGCGATTCGTTAGCATCATCGCTGGCAAAATAATCAATAGTGCAAAGATAGTCGCATAGAGGAAGCCTTCGTGATAAGCACCAACCAGTTGCGTCGTTTGGGTCACGTGATGTGCCGTTACATAACTCGCAATCACCGTTGCTAAAACAGCTGAACCAAAGGCCGAACCAACTTGCTCAAACAGCTTCGATCCCAGTGATGCTTGTGATGAATCAGCACGGTCAATGCCAACGTAAGCATCAGCTTGGATGGCTGATTTAACAGCAGCACCACCGATACCGCGTACAAATACCACGACAGCGATTAACCAATAAGCTGAATGGGCCGTGAAATAGACGAACGGCAATGTGCTAGCCACTGATATTGTGACACCAATTAATACCACCCAGCGGGCACCCAACGTGTCGATCAAGCGACCGATTGTTCCACGTGAAACGAGCATCCCAATGCTTTGTGGAATCAACGCAACAGCTGCCAGGACAACACTTTCACCACGAACGTCTTGGAAATACAGTGGTAGCAAAATCATTGGGCCACTCGTAATGAAACCTACCAAAACATTAGCAATCATCGCGCCTGTGAAATTGCGGTGCTTGAATAAGCGAAGTGGCATCACTGCGGTATTTGGCCTACGTAGCGCATAAACAACATAAGCACCTGCCAAGAGTAAGCCGATTCCAACCAGTCCCATCGTTGTACTGTTCATAAACGTACCAGCTTCACTGGCTTGCACAATGCCGTACACAATCGTTGACGATGCCGCGATTAATAGCGTGACGCCGACACCGTCGAACTTAGCTGCTGGATTCTTAGGTGCAATCACCGGTACCAACTTATGCAACGCCCAGGCCGCAAGCAATACAATGGGCACATTGATGAAGAACATCCAACGCCATGACACATACTGGACAATCAAACCACCAATGATTGGCCCGGCCATCGGTCCCAGTGTCATCGGCAACCCCACAATTGACATCACACGGCCCATTTTATCGCCACCGAAGATATCGACAAGCAGCGTGAACATGACCGGCATTAATAGCCCAGCCGCAAAGCCTTGGACCAGCCGAATGCCAATCAGGGCCGAAATTGACCAGGCACTACCGGCTAACAAAGACGCTAAGCCAAAGACAATTTCGGCCCAGAAATAAACTGACTTACCTGAAAAACGATCAAGTAACCAACTTGAAAAAGGAACTGCGGCGCCCATGGCCAAGATAAACCCTGTCACCGTCCATTGCACCATGTCTAGCGTCGTATGTAGACTTTGACCGAGTTGATTCACTGCAATATTAACCATTGTTGAATCAAGCATTGGTGCCATTGCTCCAAGTACTAGGACCCACGCTATCCGGACAGCCGTGCGGGGGAGTTCTGTTGCATTTGTCATGTATAAAACCTCATTATAATTAGTTCTTAAGTCGTTGACTTAATTTTGTTTCCTCGTCAACAAAATACAAGTTTACACCTTTTTGTTTCCTTGTCAACAAAAAGAACATAAAAAAATAAGTCACGGTCCTCATTAGAACCGTGACTCTTAATCCTTATCTTGTTGTAATCGTTCGTCGAAGTGGGCCGTTAGCGTCTGCGCAAAGGCCAGCATTTGGTTTAATTCAGCGTCAGAAAGTGTTGCAAAAACAGCTTCATCCCGCGCATAAATATCATTGTGCAAGGCTTCGTGACGCCGGTTAAGTGCCTCACCAGATTCTGTTAGGCGAAAATAGCGTTCTTTCTTATTAGCTGGCTTTTGAAATGCTACCACCAAGTCCTTCTCAACTAACTTGTTCATCAATTTTGTCACGCCGCCACGCGTCATCCCCGTCGCTTCTGCTAATTCCGTTACATTCGGCTGATCCAATTGTCCAACCAACGCCACGGTTTCAACCTCAGCATGTTTATAATCTTGAAACTGCGTCGTTACCGCACGCCGATTCAATTGCATAAATTTTTCAACAACGTCCATATAGGCCGTCATAAATAACTCTTCTCGATTTGTCATCCCGATTACCTCACTCCCATTATACAAAATTGTTTCCGTCTAAACAAAAACTGCTCATCGCAATCATGCAATGAGCAGTTTCAATTTTTTTATTACAACCCGAAGATGACCAACAAGATGGCGGCCATGACGAAGTTAACAACCATGAACAACTTCATAAACGTTGCTGATGAATCTGGTTCGATTTGACGGAAGACGCGATAACCAATCAAGTTGGCCATTGACGCAACAACCGTTCCCAATCCACCGATATTAGAACCGATGAACAATTCACGCGCATGATCAGTAAATGTTGAAATCAAAATCGTTGATGGCACGTTTGAGATAAATTGACTCAAGAAGAATGTGCCAAACAGTACGTGACTCTTCGTGTTAAACAATGTGCCAATCAAGTTACGGACTGCTTCAATATGTGCCAAGTTATTTGTGGCAATAAAGAAGAATAAGAACGTTGCAAGTAGGCCATAGTCGACCAACTTCAACATATCATGACGGTAAATCAGAAAGGCAATCAGGATAAGTGGAATAACAACGTTGAAGGGTGTCCAACCAAAGATGGTTGCAACCAAAATCAACCCCGTAATGCCCAAGAAAACCAATCGACCATTATCAACCTTATTCGCTGGGCGCAAATTGATATCCAATGGCGTGGCACGGACAAACCGTGTGATGATAAACATCAAAATCAATGACACGACCGTCAAACTAGCCGACCACTTGAAGAATTCACCCACGGAAACGTGGTAGAACCCATACATGTACAAATTCTGTGACTTTCCAAATGGGAATAGAATGGCACCTGAGTTAGCTGCCATGATAATCAATGTTGATCCAATGACTTTCAATCTTGCTGATAAATCCTTGGCCAAACGCAGATAAATTGGCATCAATGTTAGAATCGCAATGTCGTTTGACAAAATCATCGCCCCGAAGAACGACAAGAATGTCACACTAGTCATCAACGTGCGGGCATGGTGGCTACGACTAACCAGCCAAACTGACACAGCGTGCAAAACGCCCGCCCGTTCCAACAATCCAACCCAAATCATCATCGTTGCCAAACTGAAAATGGTGTGCCAATTAACAGCCCCAAAATCAGGTGTGTTAAAGAATGACGTGACAACCGCTAGCACCAGACTAGCCGTAAACATCACGTCCCCTTTCAAGTACGTAAAGATACGATTAATCATGCTTGCGGCTCTCTTCCTCTAAAACCCGTCCATTAGCGTTTGCTAGTCGAATAATTTCATAAGCTTTTGCAGCCATTAATGACGTCAGACCAGCGGAAAGAATCATCGCTGGAACGAGTGCAACTGCCATGCGTCCTGTCGTTAGTTGACTATCTGCATGTTCGTGATGTGTCATGACACAATCTCCTCCAAGTAAAAAACTCAACTTATCTATTATCAAGAAATTTTAACCATTTAGCAAACATTGAAATGTAACATAAACCCCCGTAAAACAACCGTTTTACGGGGGTAATAGTTTAAACTCGTACAAGTTCTTATTTAATTAAGCCTTCGTACCTATACGAACGAACGTAACAACCTTTAATAGGCTGAAACGTTCAGGGTTTTAGCGTAACATTCTTTACAATTTAAATCGTTTTACTACTCTTAATTGCCAATTAGTCGCATCAACCAATCCGCACCATAGAGCATGGCTAAGCTATACGCAAAAATTGATAATGGCTTACCTAACACAATAATCAAGGTAAATTCTCGCCACGTCATCTTCGTTAAACTTGTTAATAAAACTAGCGTATCGTCTGGCGCAATTGGTGAAAAAATCAATAACGCGAAAGTGATATGCCAACCTTTCGAATCTAATTTATGCATATATTTTTGCAAGGTCTGTTCACTAACAAAAACATCAATAATCCGATGACCAAAACGTCGTCCAAGCCAGAATAACGCGAGTGATCCGAGCACAATCCCAATATAGTTGTACAAGAACCCCCACCACGGGCCAAACATCACCACCCCAGCGGCCAGCGAAACGCCACCTGGTAAAATCGGAATAACGACTTGAATAATTTGAATTAAGATAAAGATTAATGGCGCCCAAATGCCGTATCCCTTTAACAAATCAATCAAGACTTTCGAATCGCTGAAAGCCCCCATTTGATAAAGTTTGAATACTGCCCATATCGTTAGTAATATCCCCAAAATTGAGACGCCTTTTAAAATCAGTTTGACATGATACAATTTCATTTCTGATTCCCCCAGACTTAAATTAAACCATGTTTTGGCGCATTTTTCACGAATTTACTAAAGCATTCGCTACTCACAAGATGTTTTCACATTATTTAATTTGAAATATGCGGTATACTGCTCACAAAGCTATTAATTACTATATGAAATGAAGCTTAATGGGGGAATAAATGATGTTAGCCGTCCTAAATTTTAAAAACTTAGTTGACTTTGAAGAACAGTTGCAATTTCTTGACGATTTGAGTCATGCTGATGTCCAAGTCGATCTGAAAATTTCACCAACTTTGCCTGTACCCAATGATTTTGAGAATTTTGAAATCATCAGTCAAAACTTGACCATTAAAGAGCGCACGGTCGGCGAAATCTCGCCTAGCGTTCTCCACCACCTTAACATTTCAACCAGTTTCATCGGTCACTTGGAGCGTCGTAAGTCTTTGAACGAAGGCCTGCTAATCGTGCGTAAGCGTCTGGAAAATGCGTTGGAAAATGATATCAAGCCAATTATTTCAGTTGGCCAATACAGTAATTTAGAATTGGTGACTGAAGAGCTTGATATCTTGTTGAAGGATCAACCAATTACCAAGCCAATCATTATCGCTTACGAATCACTTGCATCAACCGAAATGGGGCGTGCACTATACTCAATTGATGAAATTCGCGACGTTCACAATAAAATTCGTGAGTTCATGACGACGCATTACCCAGCTATTGATTACCAATTAATTTTGGGTGGTCACATGGACGAAGTTGGTTCACCAATTGCCAACGCGATTGGCTATGATGGCGTTCTGATTGGTGATCGTTACCACACACTCGCTTCGTTCCAACCCGTTTTGAATGTCCTTAACAACTTAAGTCGATGAACAAAATAAAAACAGGATGCCGCAGCATCCTGTTTTTATTTTTAGAGAGAGTATTGAGTGAGAAAGAATTGTCTGATGTCCATAATCCAAACTTGGTCTCTACCTCCTTGTTTGGATTAACACGTCCAGAACAAAACTTAAGTAATGAAATGATCAGTGAAAGAATCCCTAATGATTCAGCATAATCGTCTATCGCAGATAACGACCGCAAATCGTCAAACACCTGCCTTGAGTATGTTACCCCAGATGATAACCATGGTTATCAAAAACACCCCAAGTCATTTTTTGTTCCCTATAAAGTGAAACGCGCTTGTGTTTAACGTTTTCCCGTCGTCAGACAACCACGCCGCTTCTCTTTCTCTTGCACGTATTATTTCTATTACATTTATTATCATAAGCGTTAGTTACTTTTCGTGCATGCAATTTTTTTACCCTTTTTTAAAAACAAACAAATGCTAACCGACGCCTTTCATAACGGTTAAACGTTTTAACATCACGCCATTTTATAATCATTTACTCATGCGCAGTACTGAACTAGCCGCCACTTTTATTCGTTAAAGTAGACGAAAAATGCGGTACGACAACCTCGTCGCACCGCATTTTATTTTCTAATTTTTAGCTATCGCGCTTCGTATCTTAATTTAATACCGTGCATCTTTTCAAACTTATCAGCCTTCACGATATTCATACGACGTCGTAACTGCTCAAATTCTAATGACGTGGGCATTGACGTCCAAATAAAGGTGTTTTCAGCCGGAATGTTTGAATTATTAATATCTGAAATCAAAATATCCGTATCATCATCTATGTATTCTGATATTTCAATATTCATCGCTCGCATACCTAAAATCATATCCGTCAAAATCGACTCCAAGCCGATTTGATAGTTGATATCCAACGCAACCTTAATCTTTGGGAATACCTGATGCATATCAAAAATCGATGCAAAGCCTGTATACAACACTTCAAAGAACGCGCCACGGGCTAACGTAATATCAAGATGACGCCGTTCTGCAACATCATCAATAACAGCCAACGCCAATTCTGCCATTAGTGGGAACTGCTCATACGCTGCATCCAAGCGCACACGATTACGACCTTCATCCGGTGTTGGGCTTGTTACCGCCGCCACCATTAATTCAAAGAACACTTCAAAAAAAGCATCTTGTTCAAGCACGGTTAAGTGCGCATTGAATAATTTGTTGTAATGCGTATCAACGATTTGAATAAACGCTGCCAGCATGTTCATAAATAGTGGCGTCATGTTTTCACGCCGATTCATTTCAACGCCGACACCAATGCTGAAGAAGCCCATAACAACATACCGTCCCTCACGATGGGCGTCTTCTGCCGTCAACGTCGGGAAAAGCTGCATCACTAATTGTTCAACGTAAGCCGTCAATTGACGCGTACGTTCGTTTAGTTGGTCATTAGGCAACAAAAACGCATCTACATCATCATTCGAAATCACATGGCCGTGTTGCAAACGTCCTAACCAAATCGCAATGGTAAATCGAATCGCAATGCGCTTGGTCTCACGTAAACGCTCATCATCAGGTTTAATATAACGAGTCACCTCATCCAAGATACGATTAATCAGTTGCTCATCACTGTTTTCAAACGGAAACGCGCGGTCTGCAAAGTAAAGTTGAAAAATACGGAAATACATTGCTCGGACTTCCGATTCATTACCAGCCAACGTATAGTCAGGTGTAATCTCAACACCATGCCCTGCGAAATAATCGTCTAGTTCAAGTTTTGCATTACGCGTTGTCGATACAGTCGTGAGATTACGCACCGCAAAATCATCATATGAATGCATTGTTTCATCAAACAATTCTTTCATTAATAGCCATGGAATTGACTCTCGCAAATAATTAAGGCGGAACATCGTAGCATCATAATTGCGTTCACGGTTTAATATCAGCGTCTTTTCATCGTCAGACAATGTCACGAACGGCTCAAGATCCGGATAAAAAGTTGCCAAATCCGCCACTAAGTCACGAATCGTCGTTAACGCGATATATTTTGACCAATCAAACGCCTCTTGGACCATCTTAATCGATAACCGTAACTCCGGTCGTTGCATCAAATATTCTAACAGTGCAACTTTTTGGCGGTCTTTTTTCTCAATCATCCACTGCATGTTCCAACACTCACTTTCTCACTACTGAGACTCCCCACTGTCTCATACTCAATTCTCATTACCATCATATAACTGATTTCCCAAAAAATCACGTTGTCGTAACAGGAAGGCCACAAGTGTCCATTATATCGGCCAATAACAAAATTATACCGTGGGACCGATGTAAAATTGCAAAGAAAAGCCCTCATCGCAATATGCGATGAAGGCTATCTTTGTTTCACGTGAAACCTTATTAATGATTTGTTTGTAAGACGTAAACGAACCCAATGAATATTACCGCAAGGGCATACATGATTGGGTGAACCTTCTTACCACGGCCAGTTACCAACATCAAGAATGGGTAAACAATAAAGCCAATGGCGATTCCATCAGAAATTGAGTAAGCCAATGGCATCCCAATCACCGTCAAGAAGGCTGATGCTGCAATAGGGAAATCTTCCCAGTTAACAGCTGCAAGGTTAGCAGCCATCAACACACCAACGACGATCAACGCTGGTGCTGTCACGTGTGATGTCACCACGACTAGCAATGGTGAGAAGAACAACGCCAACAGGAAGAAAATCCCGGTAAAGACTGACGTCAAACCACTGCGTCCACCAACTGCGATTCCCGTTGACGATTCAACGAAAGCGGTTGTTGGTGATGTACCAAGCAAGGCACCACCCAACATACCAATTGAATCAGCCATCAACGCCTTACCAGCACGTGGCAATTCGTTGTTCACCAAGAATCCACCTGAGCGGGCAATTCCAACCAATGAACCGGCTGTATCAAAAAATGCAACCAACAAGAACGTTAGAATAACCGGCACCATTTGGAACGTAAAGACATCCTGCAAGCCAAAGATTGCTTGACCAAACGTTGGCTTCAAGCTTGGCACACCAGCTACCAATGCTGATGGGGCATGAATCAAGCCCGTTAACAAACCTGCCACTGACGTGATAGCAATTCCAATGAAAATTGCGCCAGGAATCTTACGTGCAAACAAAGCAAAACTGACCAAGACACCAAAAATCGTCAACATTACTTGCGGATTACTCCAGTCACCCCAACCAATGATTGTTGACTTGTTAGCAGAAATAATCCCACCATCAACCAAACCAATCATCGCGATGAACAGACCAATTCCACCAGCAATCGCCGCCTTCAAATCTGCCGGAATGGCATTAATGATGGTTTCGCGAATTCGGAGTACCGTCAAAATCCAGAAAATAACACCAGCCACAAACACACCAGCCAATGCCGTTTGCCATCTAACGCCCATTCCGATTACCACACTGTAAGCAAAGAAGGCGTTCACACCCAAACCAGGTGCAATGGCGAAAGGATAGCGTGCAACTGCGCCCATAAAGATCGTTGCAATCGCCGCAATCAATCCAGTTGCCGTGAAGACAGCCCCTTTATCCATCCCCGCCGCACCCAAAACAGATGGGTTAACGAACAAGATGTAGGCCATCGAGACAAATGTCGTTAGGCCGGCCACAAATTCCGTCCGTAACGATGTCCCTAACTCAGACAACTTGAAGTAGCGTTCAATCATGAAGCATAACTCCTTTTTTATATGCAATTTTTCCTAAAAAACAACTTAACTATTATCGCACGTTAAACGGTTCAATACAAAGGTTTCATTAACATTAATAAAAAAGAGGCCATAAACGACCTCTAAACACGAACATTATCTCGATTTTTCCGAACATTTAATTTTTGAATTGATTCGTTGGAATCAGTGCAAAGATAAAGCCAACAATATTAAAGATGATAGCCAAGATTGCCCAAATAACCAAATGCTTCACCCCAGTATCGCGAACTCGTCGCACAATCAATGCCAAATCTGGCAAGATAATTGCCAAACCAAATAGCACCACGATAATCCCGATTGGTGACGTCAGCCACTGATTGTTTTGGGCGCCAACCCCAGCAATCGCGCTCAGCACACCAATAATGATGGCGTTAATAATCGTTGGAATCCAATAATCTGCTCGGGTTGAACGCCCTGAAAAATTAACGTAATTCTGCCAAAATGCCTTATATGATGTCATGATAAAAATCCTCCCAATTATTTACCCTCAAACAATGTAACGTTATTGTAACATTGCGTGGCAGAAATCAGGTACTGAAAAGTCCTCATTAGCATATATTTGTATGTGGCATCTTGCTACAATGATATTAGAGGGTTATGACTATGTATAACGAAAATGGACAAAAGCGTCCTTTAACAAGCTGGGAAACTGCCCGCTTTTTTATCGTCGGGTTACTATTTAATGCGGTCGGCAACGGTTTAACTGTGGCCACAAACATGGGTTCAGCGCCCTGGACCGCTTCCGCAGCTAATCTATCAAACGCAACAGGTTGGTCAATCAGCTTATTTTTATTCTCTTATGGTTTTATCGCGGCTATTTTGAGTTGCCTACTCCTAAAATCTATTGATTGGCCTCGTGTACTTGGTAACCTCACCTTTCTCTTGGCCTTCAGTGTCATTATTGGTCTGGTTTCATCATTCTTTACAGCGCACGGGGTTGGACAACTCCCAATGCTATGGCGGCTAATTATCGACATCATTGCCATTATTTTCGTTGGGTGTGGCGTTTCAATCACCCAGCGTTTGCAATTTATTTTGCATCCCCTCGATGATCTAACAAATCTAACTCGGTTCATGTTCTTTAACGGGAACGCAGGAATTGCGCAAATCGTAAATTTCGCCATTCCCATGGTAATTTCTTTTGCCATGTGGGCAATTACCGGTAGCATCGTTGCCGTAAACATTGGAACCCTGGTTTCATTTTTCTTCCAAGGCCTTGTTATTTCTATCGCTGACCAGCGCGTCATCGGGCATCTCGATCACAAACTATCATTGGCTAACCAGTGATTCACTTACAAATAATCGTTGACACTATAGCATTTGGCCTTATGATTAGTATCAACAAATCAAACCGACGATTTGTTTGACGACAAGTTGTCGGTTTTTCTGACCCATCAGCTATGGAGAAAAAATATGACGCAACGATTTCGACTAAACACATACAGCTTACAAGATTTCACATTAAACGTCTTAAACGGGAATAGCCTAGGTATCATTATCGCGCTTATTCCCGCGGCTTTAACCAGTCAACTACTGACTTTCTTCGGTCAACATCCGTGGGTGACAACCGTTACAATGATGACCAACGTTGCCCAAAGCATGTTGCCCATTATCGCGGCCTTTGCCGTTGGCGCCTTCTTACGACTTGGCACCCTAGAATCCGCTGCGATTGCGTTAGCCAGCATCGTTTCCGGTGGCGTGGTTCATAGCAATAGCAACGGTCTCTATACCCTAGCTGGTTCCGGTGCAATTCTAAACGTCATGTTGGTGACCTATCTGTCAGCTGGCTTAGTCCTGTTGCTCCAAGATAAACTGGGCCAATTGAAATTAATTTTCTTGCCCACCATTGTGCTCTTAGTCGGCGGGAGTATCGGCCTCGTCACCCTACCTTGGATGCTAACGATTCAAGGGTTTATCGGGTCACTAGTTGCCAGTGCGACACATTTTTCACCCCTCCCCATGGGCATCATCTTAGGAATGGCTTTCGCGGCCTTGATCGTGTCACCTTTATCATCGGTTGGCATTGCCACAGCAATCAATCTTGCCGGCGTCGGGGCTGGCGCCGCTAATGCGGGGATTGTTGCTGGTGCATTAACGCTCGCTTGGATGAGCGCTACAGTTAATCCAATTGGCGGCACCATCGCCCATGTGATTGGCTCACCCAAAATCCAAATGGCCAATCTCTTAAAGAAGCCATTACTATTCGTTCCGGTCATCCTAGCTGCCGGCATTACTGGTGGTGTGGCAACCTTGGCAGACATCCAAGGTACGCCCTTCTCCGCTGGTTTCGGGGCTTCTGGTTTGATCGGACCACTAACTGCTTGGCAAGTTTCCGGTCATGACGGCTTAATTTGGCGCATTAGCTTAGCCTACGTGGCAGCGCCCGTATTGACCGCCTGGCTAATGACGGTCGTTTTTGTTAAAAAAACACACCTGATTACGCCAGCAACCGATTTAAAAATTCCACTCTAACGCAGCATCGTCAAAAACCGCAAATACGCTGATTCAAAGTCGGCGTATTTGCGGTTTTTAAACGTGTTCCGAGAGGCTGAACCCGATGTTAACGTGGTTTATGCCAAAATTGGTTTGCGCCTTGGTGCCAAGGCCCATGGCAAATACATCACCACCCAAAGCACACCCAACAACATGATAATCACACTAATGTACAACGCCCCATGACCGAACATATGCTGCAATGGCTCAAGCGGCGACCCCGGTGCTGCCGTATTTAAAAAGAAGAAATTCGTTTGCAGACGCGCATTGACCCACAAGACAAACGGCACCGCGCCACATAAGAAGACTACTGATCGCCACAAATCACGCCAATTTGGCACCATTTCACCGCTCACCATCAACATTAACGGATACGTAATCAACAACGCGTGAATCACAAAACTTTGTAACGCCCATTGATTTAAGAGTGGATAATACGCCCAATCCGGGAAAATTTCTGCCGCAACGGCACCCCAAATTGTCAAACTGTATAAAATGGTCTGGGTTGTTTTATTTGGCCGGATAGCATCAATTGCAACCATCATTAACCCAAACCCACATAAATGAAATGGCAGTAGATTAGGGTCCCACTGTCCGGTTGTTGCTAAATAAATATCCTTAAATAATTCCATCGTCCAAATTGCCAACGCAATCCTCCAACGTTGATGGCGCCGCCCGGCCAACGTCAAGCGTTGATAGCGATGTACCAAATAATAAATGCCAATCGCCAACACGCCTAATACCGTGAGATGTGTGCCCGAAAATTGACCAAATCCAATGCCCACTGGTATATCTGGTTGGTACGTTAAATAATAGTTAAACATCCATAATCCCCCATGAATAAGTATGAGAATTGAATAATACCGTTCCTGCTTAATTTACGCTATCATTAGTAGATAACAATTGAGATTCGGGGAAGAAAACATGAAGACCTATGCAATCGTTGGCAATCAGTTCGAAGGCCTTTACACCAAGCCTTGGTCTGAGGTGCAACGCTATACACACACCAAACCAGCACCAAAGTATAAGGGATTTGCCACGCGTGCCGAGGCCCAAGCGTGGTTTGATGATCAAACCGGGGCGTCAGGCAACACGGCTCGCCAATACGTAACCGCCTACGATGGTCAGTTCAACGCCGAGCCAAGCCGTTACTACATCTTTACCGATGGTGGTAGTCGGAATACCGGTAACGTAGCGGGTGGCCACGTCCGTCCAACCGATAAGGCAGCCTGGGCCATCGCAATTTATCGTGGTGATGATATGCAAACACCCGTCTTTACTGACAGTGGCGCTTTTTTCGGGCGAACAAACAATGAGATGGAAATTCTCGGTTTGATTAACGCCTTACTCCAAATGGCCAAGGTCAGTGAGCCAGTAACCATTGTGAGTGATTCAAAGTACGTTTTAGATACGGTAACCGACTGGATGTACAACTGGCAATCAAATGGTTGGCGCAAAGCTAGCGGTGAAATCGCAAACCTAACTGCTTGGCAACAAGTCTACGAATTGGTTCAGCAAGTGCAAGACCGCTTGGCATTTATTTGGGTTAAGGGGCACGCAACGAGTGCGGGGAATATCCGCGTTGATCAGTTGCTTAATGACGCCATGGATCAGCTAAAAAAGTAATCAAAAACAACCTGTCTAGCTAAAAACAGACAGGTTGTTTTTGAATTAAAACGCTGGGAACCCTTGCTATCACTGTTTTGTGATATAATTCACTATCACCTTTAGAAAACCTAAACCTTTTGTCGTGAATATTTTCACAATAAAATACAAACCGCTCTAAAAGGCTACTAACGTTCGCTGCGCAAGCGCGGCCTCATCTTCGCATGTCGTCACCAATACCGGTAACTGCAACGTCGTTTGGAGATCTTCTGCCACCACATCCTGATCATTAGCCAACGACACACCAACACCAGTTAATGCGTACAACGTACCATACAAGCGGGCCATACGCTGCATTCGTAGCAGCAACGCCTCCTTAGTTTCAGGCGCCTCAAACACCCCGTGTTCGCGACAACCGCCGTCTTCATAAACCGCGCAGATGACTGAATCTGGTGCCACATTAAACGTTAAAACTGCCATATATGCCCCCAATCTTAACTTTCATATGCGAACAAATTGTAAATCTTTCTAACGCCATCTTAACATTTATGTATAACCAGTTTGTGAAGTTCACAAACTTGGCGTATGAAGCTTATTGTACGAATTATCACTGTATACAAAAATACGTTTCAATATGCATATTCTTGCATATTGAAACGTATAGCCGTCTTATTGTTTTCTTAATATTTCATCGAGAGTCAACAAAACACCATCATTATTATTATCGTCTAGGGCAGCAGGGTAGCGCTCTAGCAACGAGTCATCACCATTTTTCATTGCATACGGTTGCGCTGCCAAAGCTAACATTTCCGCATCATTTAGTCCGTCACCAAATGCAACCAACGATTGGTCAGCGGTCACCCCGTAATAATCTGCCAGCACCTTAATACCATTGGCTTTATTCACGTCTGGTGCCACGATATCAACTGACCCATACCCAGACGTCGTCACATGGGCGGCTGAACCCAATGCTTGTTGCGCAGCTTGAATAAAGTGATTCGTCTGATGCTCTGCATAGCCAATCGTTACTTTCAAAATTGGTTCATCAATTTCCGCTAGGCTATCAATCATCGTGACATGTGCAAACATCATCAACACTAGTGATTGATGGGCTAAATTTAGCCGACCTTGATCACGCAACATATACACACCGTGACGCCCGGTAAACAAGGCACCTTGCCGGGGATCGAAGGGCAGGTCGGTCACAACTTGCATCATGGTTGCTACCTCTGGCACTTCAAGTCCTGATACTTTCAACGTTTGACCATCCGCAGTCTTCACAATCGCCCCGTTATCAGCTACTAAATCATAACGCCCCGCAAAACGTTTAAAATGTTTATCAATTTGCTCTTCATCGCGACCACTAGCCACGATAAATCTCGCATCCTGTGCCGCTAATAATTGTAAAATGCGATCAAAATGGGCCTCATTAAAACGCTTTACGTCCGTTAAAAAAGTCCCATCTAAATCCGTCGCGACCAAGCTAATTTCTGCCATTGTCATTTACTCCCCAATCCAGTTCACTGTTTTACCTTTAATTGTACTTAATTTGGGCCTAGTTTTCCGCAAATAACCCCTAAATTTAGACACGTAACATGTTAGAATATATCTAGTGTACTTTATATCACACATGTACTTATACAATTGAATACGAGGATTTTGTCATGAAATGGTTTAAGAAAATCCGATATTTGTATTTAGCAATTTGGGCAATTATTGCGGTCGTCGCAGTGCTCTTTTTGCCAAACATGTCGGATTTGGCGCAAACAAAGGGGCAAATCTCCTTACCTGCGTCATCACAGACTTCGAAGTCTGCTGACCTAAGTAACATCTACAACGGGGGAAGCGATCAAACTTACGATTTGACCGCAGTTTATACGTCATCAGATGGGAAGAAAATCAGCAAGGCAGAGAAAAAGGATCTTAAGGACACCCTTAAGAACTTGGAACTACGTGAGGAGCAATATGGCATCACTAATCTGACGTCATTTGCGACAAGCAAGTCCGTTGCTAACCGTCTGAACTCAAAGGATGGTATGACAACGCTGGTTCAAATCAGTGTCGACAAGTCTCAAGGTAACGTCAAGGAAGTGGCCAACTCACTGACTGATGCGCTATCAACTGACGGGTTGAAGCTTCGTTTGACTGGTGAAGATTTGATCACGTATGACTTCGCAAGTACGACTCAGACTGGTGTGAAGCGTACTGAAATCATTGCCATTATCTTTATTTTGGTTGTGTTGATTTTGGTATTCCGCTCACCAATCGTGCCAATCGCCTCATTACTGACGGTCGGCATTAGCTACTTGGTCTCATTGAGCGTTGTCGGAAATTTGGTGCAAAGCTTCAATTTCCCATTCTCAACGTTCACCCAAGTCTTCTTGGTTGTGGTGCTATTCGGAATTGGAACTGACTACAATATCCTGATGTACTCACGTTTCCGTGAGCAATTAGGGATTGATGACGATCCGGTTACCGCCGCTTTAGCTGCTCGCAAGACAGCTGGCCGTACGATTTTCTACAGTGGTACAGCCGTATTGATTGGATTCGCCGCCCTTGGTTTGGCAAACTTCCAACTTTACAAGGCAACTAGCGCCGTCGCTCTTGGTGTGTTGGTCATGTTATTCGTGATGAGCACATTGAATCCAGCCATCATGTCGTTGCTTGGTAAGACGTTGTTCTGGCCAAGCAAGAAGTTCAACGAACCTGAAACTAGCAAGCTTTGGACGAAGTTTTCATCGTTTGCGGTTGGAAAGCCAATTCTAACGATTTTGGCTGTCTTGTTGGTGACAGTGCCATTGGCAGTGACAAACAACAAGCCATTGAACTTTAACGACTTGTGGGAAGTTTCTGACGTGTATGACTCAAAGTCAGCCGTCCAAACGATTGAAGATCACTATCCAGCCGGCTACGCATCACCTGCAACTGTGTACATTCACTCAAAGAAGGCGATGAACAACAACGAAGCTTTGGCGATTATTGATAACCTAACTGGTCAAATCAATAACTTGAATGGGGTTGCCAGCGTTGCCGGACCAACCCGTCCAACGGCTGAAAAGATCACGTCACTTTACACAGCATCACAAAGTGCTACCTTGTCAGACAAGCTAGACGATGCCAAGACCGGGACGAAGACCATCAGCAAGTCTTTGACAGATGCTTCAAGTCAACTTAACAGCACTGATCAATTAGCATCAGCCGCTGCGCCATTGACTTCAAGTACCAATGACTTGGCAAATGGTGCTTCAGAATTGCAAGGGGCTTTGTCAACTTTGACAAGCGGTATGCAATCAGGTCAATCTAGTGCTGCTGAATTGTCATCTAACTTGTCAAACGCCGTCGCAGTTGTGAACGGCTTGGCAACAACGATTGATACGTTAAATGCGTCAGTACCAACTTTGACGGCTAACTTACGTCAAACAGCTGACACGTTGGGCGCTGCACAATCAGCTTTGGCCACTGCTAATCAAGGCTTCACGTCAATTCGTGACACCTTGAATGGTGATGCCTCAGTTAACCAAAACGGTAACGTGCAATCAGCCATTCAAACAGCTGGCTCAAACATTGATTCACTAACGGCTAGTTCGCAATCATTGGCCAACGCCAGTGCTATGAACAACGATATGGTCACATCAGCTGAATCAATGAGCAGTAGCTTGTCACAAATTGCTGACAGCGTTCACCAATTGCAAGCTGCTTTGACCCAAATGCAAGCCGGTGCCGGCACACTAAGCTCAAGCTTGGACAGCGGTTCATCTGCTGCTGGTGAGGTATCAACCAAGTCAGGTGCTTTGACATCTGGTTTGTCATCATTGCAATCAGGTCAACAACAATTGAGCCAAGGCATTAGCGATTTGCAGAGCCAATCAAAGGAATTGCAAAGCGGCTTGTCTGAAGGTTCAGATGGTTTGAACAAAATCGGTAAGGGGTTGGGCACAGCCACAACTTACTTGTCTGATTTGAGTAACACGGGAACATCAGTCTTCTATGTACCAGCTGATGTCTTGAAGGGTAAGACGTTCAAGAGCGCTTTGACGAGTTACATGTCAGCTGATCACAAGACGTTGCAACTGCAAGTGATTATGGATGAAAACCCATTCTCACGTAGTGCAATGCCAGTTTCAAAGAACATCCAAAAGGTGGCTACCAACGCGCTTCGCGGCACGAAGTTAGCTGGTTCAGAGGTTGCGATTGCTGGTACAGCTGCTCGTAACGATGATTTGAAGAAGATTTCTGAAGCTGACTTCATCCGTACCGCTGCCATTATGTTGGCCGGTATCTTGTTAGTGTTGATTATCATCACGCGTTCACTCATCAAGCCAATCTTGATTGTGCTTGGTCTATTACTTTCATACGGTGCTGCTTTGCACCTTGGTCAACTATTGATTGCCCAAGTAATGGACACGAATGAATTGTCATGGAATGTACCATTCTTTAGTTTCATCATGTTAGTTGCTTTGGGAGTTGATTACTCAATCTTCCTCATGATGCGCTACCGTGAAGCCGAAGGAAACGCCTCAATGCGAATGGTTACAGCGGCCGGCGTTATCGGTGCTGTTGTACTATCAGCCGCATTGATTTTGGCTGGTACGTTCGCAGCCTTGATTCCATCAGGGGTCTTGTCATTGATCGAAGTTGCTACAGTCGTGATCATCGGATTGGCGTTCTTGAGTTTGATCGTCATGCCATTGTTCTTGCCTGCCGGGGTTGCCTTGGCAAACAAGCTATTGGTTAAGGCCGTTGAAAACGAGAGTTAATCAGGTTTAAACATAAAAAACGCATTCGCGCTAAGCGGATGCGTTTTTTTTGCATATTAGTTGTTATTGCTGCAAGGTGTCTAGCGCAAGATATCAATTAAGTTCTTATTCGCTGCTTGCTTAGCTGGTAGCAGGCCAAACACAATTCCTACGGCCGTTGAAACGCCAAACGCTAACGCAACCGAAGCGGGGGTGACAATCGCTCTGAACGGCATCGCCATCGATGCAACAGCTGCCACGCTTGTGCCAATAACTAGGCCGATGACACCACCCGAAACCGTTAATATAATCGCTTCTAGCAGGAATTGCATCATGATATTTTTAGGTGTCGCCCCTAATGCCAGGCGCACACCAATTTCTTGTGTACGTTCAGAAACTGAAATGTACATCATATTCATCACACCAATCCCGGCAATAAACAATGAAATACCCGCAATTGCCGCCACAAAGTAGGTAATTCCTGAAATCGATTTGCTAATCCCTTTCAGCAATTTGCCCATATCGATATATTCATAGCGACCATCACGATGATGACTACCTGATTTTTTCAGTTGATGCAGCGCCTGTTTGGCACCCACACTTACCTGAGCGCCTGGTTTAAAAGTCAGCTTAATACCATTACCTTGTTTCCCGGTACTCGAGTTCAGATACAAGGGCTTCGGCAACCGTGCATCGGCAGCTTTATTATGATAAACCCCAATAACCGTATACGTTGTTTGCTGGACCGTAACCGAAGTCCCGACGGCATTCGCAGCCGTCGTATACATCTTGGTTGCTAACTTATCCGACATCAACATAACTGGATTCTTCACTTCAAAATCGTAAGTCGTCAAATTTTGACCCGCAACAATTGGTTGTTTAACGGGCTTGTTAACCAAATCCGCCGTCATCGCTTGCTGACTATCATTAATAATCGCGGTCATGCCAATTTTCTTCGTTTGTTGCAAAATTTCGACCTTCGCAACGCCCTTGAGATTAGCGTCCATCAACATAGTGACATCCCGATTGTCAAAGCCCGGTTCATTTAAAAACATATCGCGTGAATTGTAGTAAATCTCCGCCGTTTGTTGCCCGGTTTGGGTCGTATCTAAATCCCGTAGCATCTGTTTTTTAACACCCGCACCTAGTGACATAATCGTGACGACTGACGCAATGCCAATGATAATCCCGATAGTGGTTAAAAAACTCCGCTTCGGATTAGCAATCAAGGCATGCCATGATGCCTTCACTAATTCAGAAAATCTCATGATGACACCTCCGAATCTGCAATAATGCGACCATCTAGAATTTCAACCGTCCGCTTCGTTGCTGCGGCCACATTAGGATCGTGTGTGACTAAGATAATCGTTGTGCCTTGGTCGTTCAACTCTTTAAAGAGTTGCATAATTTCGGCTGAGGTCCGACTATCTAATGCACCTGTTGGCTCGTCCGCAATCAGAAAACTTGGATTGGCAACCAACGCACGCGCAATTGACACACGCTGTTGTTGCCCACCAGATAGGGCGGTGGGGAGCTTATCACCTACGTCAGGCAGCCCAACCCGTGTTAACTGTTCATCAATCCGGGCCTGCACTTGGCGTCGTTTTTCACCGGCATAAAGTAAGGGGAGGGCAATGTTATCGCTCACCGACATCGTCCGAATCAGCTTGAAATTTTGAAAAATAAACCCCACGCTGGCATTACGGAAAGGCGTTAATTCCGCTCGTTTTAATGTTTGAATTTGTGTGTCATTAAATTGATACTCACCTTCAAATTGATCATCTAAAAAGCCAATAATGTTAATTAACGTCGACTTACCTGATCCTGATTGGCCAATAATTGAGACATATTCACCAGCATCAATCGCCAAATTAATATCATGCAAGACATGAAATTGATTGCCACCTTGGCTATACGACTTATTGATATTTTTTAAATTAATCACTAATCGCCACCTGTGCCGCATCTTTTAACTTATTATCCGGGTTCATAATAATGCGTTCCTTAGCTTGTAGGCCGGCCGTGACAACTAAATAACCATCCCGCTTTTCAGTTGTCACTGGCGTCTTACGGGCCTTACCCGCAACATAGCGATACACATGGCCGTGTTTAACAGCCGCCATTGGTACCCGAATCCCATCTTGTGGCACTGTGATTGTCAGTGATTGGCCATTCATAAATTGCGTCGCATCCAAGTTTTCCGTTGTAAATGCGTATCGCGCCATATTTTTACTGCTTTCTTTCGCCGGATTGGTCGATAAGAAATTAAGGGTGGTTTTTGCTTCGTGTTTCGTTGCTAAAGCCTTAATGGCAACATCGCGGTGATCTTTGACTTTGTCGTAGTCGTACTCACTAACCAAACCAGTTGCTTGTAGTCCCGAACCGGTAATGGCCAATTGTACTTTACCGCTCTGATCATAACTTACTGAAATTCGTCCATCGTAAGGGGCCGTCACCTGACCATACTGACTATTTTGTCCACGCTGTAATGCTTGCTGACTCGTTTGCACATCCGCCTGTGCATCAGCTAAATTGCTTTTTGCATCACGCAATTGCGAGTCCAAGTCTGCCCGTGTTGGATCATCTGCAGGCAACTGTTGCAGTTGCTGTGTCAATTGATTAATTGTGTTTTGCGCACTTGTCGCTACCCGATTGCCCTTATCAAGGGTTGCTTGTTGCTCAGCTAAGTCCATTGATTTATCCAAAAAAGTCGTTAGCAACACCTGACCAGCGGTGACGGTATCACCATTGGCAACGTTCAATTGTTGCACTTTCCCCTCAGGAATCGTTAATTGTTGCTGGGCTACTGGTGCCACCTTGCCAGCCACCGTAAAGGTTGACTGTTTCACCGTTGCCACCTGATAGGTTGGCGTCCCGGCCTCTTTTGTTGCCTGATGATCAGTCACATACAAGACTGTTCCACCGATGACTGCGGCCCCTAATGGTACCAACACCATCCCTAATTTAACGCGCTTACGCATATCACATATCCCCCAAAAATATTTCTTATCACCTAAATACAATATCATACATCGTATAATATGCGAAAGTTTTCTGTCATATTTTTGAAATTTTTGTGTTCTTAATGTCAAAAACAATCGTTTTAGATGTTATTTGTAACAAAAAACCGCCATGCAATTTAGCACAGCGGTTGATAAGTAAATTTACCCGATGATAACTTCCTCGGTCGGATATTGAAAACTGGTTGGCTTTTCGCGAATATTCATCACGGAAAACATCACCGTGTACAAGCCGACACGACCAATGAACATGACCATCATAATGACAATTTTCCCCAACGTTGTTAAATGGGGCGTTAATCCCAGTGAAAAACCGGTTGTTGAAAAGGCTGAAATAACCTCAAACACAATATATTCTAAGCCTTCGCCCTTCGGAATCGTTTCGGTAATACTCAAGAAGAGCGACACGCCAATGACAAACACAATAGATATCACTGCTAACATCATGGCCTTAATGACCACTTTTTGACTGAAGCGCCGACCACCAAAATTGACTTGTTCCTGGCCACGTAGCGCTGCCATTGATTGCAACCATAAAATTCCCAGCGTCGTTGTTTTAATACCACCAGAAGTTGATCCTGGCGTTCCACCAACAAACATGAGCAACATGATAATCATCAGACCAGCGGCCGTTAAATCACGTAATGGCACAACTTCCAACCCCGCAGTTCTTGGCACAACAGCTAAAAACAAGGTGTCCATGATGCGATGCCAAAGTGACGTTGACCCAGCTAATGGCGTCAGCACTTTTTCTGTGAATAAGAAGAAAACAAACGCTAAGCCGGTTAACCAGGCTGACACGTGCAAGGCCACCCGGGTGTGCAAACTCAAGCGACGCTGCTTGCGATAAAGTAATAAATCACGCCAAACCAGGAACCCCAGTGATCCAGCCGATATCAGCAACATCCAAACAACCAGAATATACGGATCATTCCGTATAAAGAAGACTGGTTCGTCAAAGAATGTAAAACCCGCATTTCCAAATGCTGAAATTGACGACGCGATGCTTAAGAAAATACCGTGGCTGGCGCCGAAGCGGGGAATGAAGTCCGGCATCATCAGGACCGCACCTAGTAATTGAATAACCGCTGACAGTGAGAAGACGTACGATAACACACTTTTCACATCGGCTAAACTGCCTAGGTTTAAGGCCTGTTGGGCCATGAGTCGCGCTTTTAAATCCAAGCGTTGTCCGGTAATCGCAAACAACAACACCGCAAACGTCATGAACCCAAGCGCGCCAATTTCAATCATCACCAAAAGGACAATATGCCCAAACAGTGACCAGGTCGACGCTGTGTCTAACACCGTCAAACCTGTAATCGCCGTTGCCGAAACGGCGGTGAACAAGGCGTCCATATAATGAACCGTTACCCCCGCTTTCTGCGATATTGGTAACATCAAAATGCCCGCGCCAGCGAAAATAATGACTAAAAATCCAAGGGTCAAAATTTGTGGCGGGGTCATTTTGCTAAGTAATTTTCTCATAAGTTAAGTATCCCCCAACTTTCTTTATTATACAGGAGTTGAGGCTTAGTTTTGCACAGATTTTTGTGGATAAAAATGGTAAAAATAAACTGTTTTACCCACATCCTGTGGAAAACTTGTGGAAAAAAGCCCGATTTGTGCAACGAAACCCACTATCCACGGGGGAAAACTCAGTGTGGATAACTTGTGTGTAAATGCTTGCTACATGCAAAACGCCCATATAAGGGCATTTTCAACCGAACGTTAAGTTTAACCTTAATCAGTAACGGGTTTTTATAGCTAACAGAATGTTATTTCGCGTTATCGTTCGTCTTTGGGCGATTTACACGCCTTTATATCGGTTGTTCATTCATAAAATGCGCTTAATAACGAATGTTGCAAACTTACATGTTATCAATTTTTGTATCTTTAGTTTTCAACAAATTCCAGGGTGTGCAAAACTATTTTTAGTCCGCAGCGATCTGTGGATTTTTTGGCATGTTTTTGTGACTAAAGGCCGATATTGCAACGTTTTAACAGTTTTACACACTAAAACACCCATTCTGTGGATAAATGTGGATAACTTTCCCCAGAAATCGCTCTAAACTTTGATATAATAAGGTTTGTTAGATATCCACAGCCTGTTTTTAACATGTGGATAAGCCAAAAGTTGCGATTTGTTTAAGCAGTTATCCACACCTGTTTAAAACTTCGAAGAAAGCACTAATTTGATTAAGGAAAGGTAAAGACCATGAACGTAAAAATCATCGGCGTTGGCAAGCTAAAGGAAAAATATTTGAAAGATGGTATTGCAGAATACGCCAAGCGTTTACAAAAGTTTGCAAAATTTGAAGTAATCGAGGTCCCAGATGAGAAGGCGCCCGAACAACTTTCGCAAGCCCAAATGGATCAGGTAATGGCCAAGGAAGGGGAACGTATTCTTAGCAAGATTAAAGATAAGGAATATGTTTTTGCCCTCGCCATTAAGGGGAAGGAACGCAGTAGTGAAGAACTTGCCGCTGAAATTGATAAATTAGCGCTACGTGGCGATTCAGATTTAACCTTTGTCATCGGTGGTTCACTGGGCTTAGCGCCAGAAGTTATTGCCCGTGCTAATACACAAATTAGTTTTGGTCGCTTTACTTTGCCACACCAATTGATGCGTTTGGTTTTGACTGAACAAATCTACCGTGCCTTCATGATCAATCAAGGATCGCCTTATCACAAATAAAGCGTTTAACCGTTATTTGTATTGATATTATATTTTGATTCGGCGACTTATATCGTTTAACCAAAAGAAATCTTACAAAATGACATTAAATTTTATGAAAGTTTCACGTGAAACATGATTTATTATGTATTGAAAACGCTTTCAAAAAGTATTTTAACTAAAGCATGCGGGAAAACCACAATCCCCGCACGCTTTTTTATTTTGTGACGCTGTTTCACATGAAACGCAAAAACTGAAAAAATATATTGGCCTTTTTCGTGCCATCTTGCCAGAAAAGACTAGAATGATGTTATAAGGTTTTTAACCAAAGAGGGGGGCGTTACTATGCAGTACTTATTAATGGGTATTATCGCGGGTAGCCTAACACCGTTTCAGACGGCCGTTAATTCCAAGCTACGGCAATATGTCATTTCACCATTTCTATCATCATTAATTTCATTTCTCATCGGAACAGTCTTCTTGACCATTGTCATTTTTGCTAGTGGTGGGCAGCTACTCTTAACCAGTCACCAAGTTGCCACTATTCCTTGGTGGGCTTACCTCGGCGGGGTCTTAGGAATGATTGGTTTGACCACCAACATTCTATTGTTCCCCATCTTAGGCAGTGTCCAAACCGTTATTATGCCCATCATGGGGCAGATTCTCATGAGTATGGTCATTGATAATTTTGGTCTCTTTGGGGCTGATCACCACGCCTTGTCAGCCATGCGATTGGTCGGCGTGGTGCTCCTAATTATTGGTGTGTTAGTCGTTGTGGTCTTACCCGGCTATCTGAGTCGCGACAAGATGGAAGACAACGAACATGCACCCGTTAAGTTACGCTGGTTATGGCAATTAACCGGCGTCATCGTCGGTGCCATGCTGGCTGTACAAGCTGCCATTAACGGCCGGTTCGGTGGCATGTTAGCCTCACCATTACATGCCGCTTGGGTATCATTTGTCATCGGCTCAATCCTGCTATTCATTGTTAGTTTAGCCCAACGGAGTTTGCCTAACGTGGCCAACTTGGCCCGCAATAAGACCCCTTGGTGGATTTGGTTGGGTGGTTTTCTAGGTGCCATCTACATTTTCTCAAACGCCTTCTTGGTACCCAAGATTGGGACCGGTACGGTTGTGGTCTTGGCTTTGTTAGGTCAAGTCATCGGCAGTCTTAGCATTGATCAATTCGGCCTACTCGGCGCCTTTAAAAACCGGATTACCCCAATCAAAATTATTGGCCTAGTCATTATGATTGTGGGGGTTGTCCTCATTGAAATGATGTAATCTGAATCGCTACCAGCTCAACCACAGCATATGGGTTAAGCTGGTAGCTTTTTTGATATAATTAACACACTATTAGAAAATAAGAGGATTATGACATGGCCAACATCCAAACTGACCTGCTCATTATTGGCGGGAGTGACGCTGGTATCTCGGCAGCTTTACGTGCCCGTGAGCTCAACAAGGACATCCAAATTACGATAGTCCTTGCTGACGAATTCCCAAACCTTTCAATCTGTGGTATTCCATACGCGGTCAGCAAGGAAGTTTCCGCTTGGCAAAATTTGGCGCATCGAACGGTCAAAGATTTAGAGGCGTACCAAATTGACTTTTACATGAACACTTGGGCAACTGCCATTAATCCAACCGCCCACACGGTCACTGCCACACGTGGTGAGGAAGCCGTCACTTTTGCTTACCAACACTTAATGGTAGGGACAGGCGCAGTACCCAAAGAATTGCCACTTACTGGCGTAGGCGACGGTATCCACGTCCTACACACCATGGGTGATTTCTTTGACATCGAAGCACAATTGGTGCAACACCAGCCAAAACGGGCAGCTATCATTGGTGCGGGGTACGTGGGCATCGAAATGGCGGAAGCTCTCACACACCGTGATGTCGCCGTCTCGTTATTTCAACGAGGGTCCGAAGTACTATCGACCATCGACGCCGATCTTGCAACGCCAATTAATGACGCATTGACGCAAAACGGCGTGCAGGTTTTCACCAACGCTACCGTTACCGAAATTGCCCAAACACCAACTGGTTACCGTTTAATCGGTGGGGCTACCGACGAAACTTTTGATTTTGTCCTGGTTGTTGTCGGTGTGCGGCCAAACAGTACATTGCTTGAGGAAGCCGGCGCTGAAGTCACAACTAATCATGCCGTGATTGTGAACGACCGCATGCAAACTAACTTACCCGATATTTACGCAGCAGGTGATTTAGTCCAAACGAAACACCGCCTCCTTGGTGATACCTATTTGCCACTTGGGACGACGGCCCACAAACAAGGGCGCGTTGCTGGTGCGAATATCGTGGGACGTCAAACCCACTTTGCCGGGATTCTTGGATCACAAGTATTGCGCGCCTTCGATGTGATTGCTGCCCGGACTGGTTTGTTACCTACTGAAGCTACGCAGGCCGGTTACACCCCAATCACAACAACTGCGGTGGTGGATGATCACAAGGGGTACTATCCCGGTGCTGAAAAAATTACAATTCGCATCACCGCTGATCGCCAAACACATCGCCTGTTAGGCGCGCAATTGGTTGGTAAATACGGCAGTGAAGTTGCCAAACGAGCCGACATTTTTGCGACTGCCATTTATAACGACATGACCGTGGAAGCCTTCAGCGACCTGGATTTAACGTACTCACCAGTCGTTGGCGCACCATGGGACGCGGTCCAAGCTGCCGTCCAACAACTTGAAGCCCAATTAGATGCCTAATCACAATAAAACGCGTGAGATTCCTATCTCACGCGTTTTATTATCATGATGCCTTTTTCTGCTGATTCTTATTAACAACATGACTACCAATTAACGCTGATGCGCCGGTCATGAAGCCTGCCAAAATTGCCAAAATAATGAAACTAGGCATCGTTAACCCATTTTTAAATACCATGATACCAATCAACCATGCTAAATAGATGATGCCTGTTAATAATCCTCGCTTAATTGGGACTAAATATAGAAACGCTGCCAGCACAACGGCTACCAGGCCCCACGGATAGTCCGCCCAAATCGGTCCGCCAGTCATCAGTGCCCACAGCACCGGCCAGACAATCACAGCCCCCAGCAATATTAATAATTCTTGCGTCCCGGTCATTTTTCTACTCATCGCTATTACCACCCTTCTAACAAAATTGTAACAAACTAGTGCGTACCCGAAGAAAGGAATTTGCAAAATTTACTTTTTATTGGTTCGCGCGCATACTAGTCATACAATCTAATACTTAATGGGGTAAAGCATTATGCGCGAAGCGAAAAATGTTTTTGTTGGTTTTGGTAAAGCGGGTAAAACGCTCGCTTTCAAGCTGGCATCGGCTGGCGAATCAGTTATTTTGATTGAGCAATCAGAACTAATGTACGGTGGAACTTGTATTAACGTCGGCTGCATTCCATCTAAACTACTTTATACACTATCAGATGCTGGCGCGGGCGAACCAGGCTTAGAAAAGTATCGCAACGCTGTCCTAACGAAGAAATCGCGCATCGGTACGTTGCGTGGTAAGAACCTACATAAGGTTGCTGATTTGGAATATGCCACTGTGCTGACCGGCCAAGCGCACTTTGAAGATGATCACACGATTACCGTTACTTATCAAAACGGGCTTCGTGAAGAAGTACGTGGCGAACGCATCTTCATCAATACCGGGGCCACACCAAGTGTTCCTGATACGCCGGGATTAGCAACGAGTCGCTACGTTGTCAAGACCGACGCTTTAATGGATCAAGAAGTGTTACCAAAAGAACTGGTCATTATTGGTGGTGGCTATATTGCGGCTGAATTCGCGACAACCTATGCCCAATTCGGCGCCCATGTTACGATGCTAATTCGCAACCCAACCTTCATGTCCTTCATGGAACGTGAGGCCGCGGCAGCCATTCATGAGTCATTAACTGACTTAGGTGTTGATATTCGGTTGCATGCGACCGTAACCGAAGTAACAGACGGGGACATTGCGGCAACGTTGACCGTTAACCAAGATGGCCAGGTAACCTCGGTCAACGCCGACACCATCTTAATCGCCACGGGACGTCATGCTAACATTGACGGACTCGGTCTAGAAAATACCCATGTTTTGACCAATGAGCGTGGGATTTTGGTTGATGATCAGTTACGCACAGCTGCGCCAAATGTTTGGGCCTTGGGCGACGTGCGTGGCGGTGCCCAGCACACGTATATTTCGCTTGATGATTCACGCATTATTATGAATCAACTCCGCGGGGATGGCCGTGCGACTCTCGCACAACAAGCTGTGACACCTTCTGTTGTGTTCACAAATCCACCAATGGCCACAATCGGTCTTAATCAAGAAGAAGCCGATGCACAAGGCATTCACTATCGCATGAGTAAAATGGCTGTAGCTGCCTTACCAAAGACATACATTGCCGGTAATACGCGTGGTTACATGAAAGCCTTGGTTGACGATAATGACCACATTATCGGGGCCACATTATTCGCCATCGAGGCCCATGAAATGATTAACCTCATCTCAATGGCCATGCATAATAATTTGCCTTACCAAACAATTCGTGATCAAATCTTTGCTCACCCAACAATGAGCGAAGGGTTGAACGATTTGTTTGAAGGCATCCCTGAAAAATAACGTTATATTAGCAGCAACCTTTCAGAATACGTTAAAAAACGCAAAGCAACCACTATTGGCGGCTTTGCGTTTTTTAGGACTGAGACGGAAACTGCGGTCTCAGTTTTATTTTGTATGCATTTTATCTTCCAAACGACTCATCCACCAACCTAACCAGGTGCCAAGTGCCAACAGCACGACGGAAATCGTGATGTGGATAATGGTGAAGTCTTTAAAGTCGGTTGGCACAATCATAACCGTCGACGCCAGGACAATCCCAAAAATTGCGTGGAACAACTTCGCATACGCAATCTTAAAAATATAGGCCATAAACTTTGACAGCAGGGCAATAATCAAAACTAAACCAATCATAATAGGGACCAAGACACCCAAATCGCCATGTTTAATCCCATCACTCATCCCTTTATATAAGCCAAGATAAATTAAGAAATTCGATGGGCTCAGGCCGGGTACAATTAACCCTAGTCCAATCAAAGCCCCCGCTAGGACCCACGCACCGAAACTTGCTTCAATTTTTGAAAACAGAGGCGCGCCAAACAACAAAAATGCCAACATCGCGGCAAAGGCAATAACCGTAATCACCACGTCAACCGGCGTTCGGCCTTCTTTGGCTGCATCACGCCACAATGACGGCAAAGTACCAACAATCGCTCCGACGAAAAACCAGAGCGCCACACTTTCATGTTCCCCAAGTACGAAGCTAATTGCAAAGGATAACAAGAAAATGCCAAGCAAGGCACCAATACCAACGGGCATGAAGTATAGCACATTCTCTTTGAATCGCTTAAACGGATTCGCTAAGAACGTAATAATTCGCTCATATAGCCCAAACACTGCGGCCAGTGCGCCACCACTGATACCGGGCAAGATAAAGCCCGAGCCAATTAAGGCGCCTTTAACAGCACGGAAGATCCAATCTCCTGGTTGTTTTTGCATGGTTAGTCCTCGTCTATTCTTCAGAAAATTCGCTTTAATACTGTCATTTTACCTGAGTCACTAAAACAGGACAACGGCCTCTAAGGTTTCGACAACAAATAGTAATCATGTTGCGAACGTGCTACCATTGAAGACACTACAGAGGATTGAGGTGAGCCATTATGATGACTTATACACGTAAAGCACGTCTATCTGATTTGGACGCAATACTAAAAATTACCGACCAAGCCGTGGCATTCTTGGCAAGTCAAGATTCACCGCAATGGCAAGGAAATGATGGACCAACTCGTGCAGAATTTGAATCAGCAATTAACGCTGGTGTCGCATATGTCTTGATCTATGACAAGCAAGTTGCCGGTGTTGCCAAGTTAATTTCTGGACCGGAAGCAGCTTATGACAATATCGATGGGCAGTGGGGCGGCGATGCCACTACCTATATGACCATCCACCGCGTAACTGTCGATGGCGAAATCCGCGGCCAAGGTTTGGCTCAGCAACTGCTCCATGATTTAATTGTGATCGCTCGTGAACGAAATTTCACGGATATCCGCATTGATACCCATGCGGTGAACGCAATTATGCAACACGTCATTACCAAACTAGGCTTCACCTATCAAGGCATGATTATGTTGCCAATTGCCAATGGAGAACGTAAAGCCTATCAACTAATTCTCGACTAACCCTTTTCATACTGTATTCCTCGGAAGGTGTGCTATTATTTTTGCAAAGAAACCGAGGTGATTCATAATGAAGAATGTGTTGGTACTAGGCGCTACCGGAAATGTTGCGCAATATTTTATTGATAGTTTTGCTAATGTGGCGCCTGATGACATGCAATTAACATTGTGGGCCCGTAATTCACGTCGCTTACCCCGTTCTCAGCATGAGGCTTATCAAGTCTACGAAGGGGACATGTACGATGCGACAACATTGGTACCAGCCATCGCTGATGCTGATATCATCGTTAGCTTCATCGGTTCATCACCAATGCCAACGTATGCCCAAGCGCTAATCGATGCCATTAACATGAGTGGTCGCACGATCGACCGTGTCATTTGGCTCGGCGCTGGTGGCATGATGGGCGAAACCATTGGCGGTGAAGGCCGCATTGCCCGTTCGATGCCCGGCTACTTCAATCAACAACTACGCGGTGGTGAAATGTTGATGGGGGCTGACTTTGACACAACCATTGTCAGTCCTGTGATGTTCCACGGTGGGCCAGCCGGCAAGCCAATTATTTTTGACAGTCATGAAACAACACCCGCACAAACTGTTTCACGTGAAACGATTGCGCTAGTCTACTTAGAAGCCTTGTTACAAGACAAGTGGCGTAATCAGATGATTACAGTTGGTGATCGTAAATAAAAAAACTCCCGTCAGACGAAGACTGTATATGCTTCGTTTGACGGGAGTTTATTTTTTAAATGTCTTGTTTATGCTTCGTCCAAAATGAGTAACCACCAACCATGACAATAAAGAAGATGATTGTTGCAATCACAGATACTTGTGTCGCCTTATCCAACACCAAGATAACCAACACGGCCAAGAAGAAGGCAATCGTTAAGTAACTGGTTGCTGGGAACCATGGCATCTTGTATGGATTTTCGATTGATGCCTCGGTCGCCTTGTACTTAATGTGCGCAACCATGATCAAAATCCAAACAAAGATAAAGCTAATCGTTGCCACACCAGTAATTAGCGTAAAGATTTGTGATGGGAAGAAGTAGTTTAACAACACAACGGCCAAGAAAATCAATGACGATGCCAACATACCAGTAACTGGCACCATGTTCTTTGAAATTTTCGCCAACGACTTTGGCGCTTGGTTGTTCTTCGCCAATACATACAACGTACGTGACGTTGAGAAAATCGCTGAGTTAGCGGCTGACAACGCTGAGGTTAACACGACAAAGTTCACAATATCAGCGGCAAACTTAATGCCCATCCCCGCAAACACTTGCACGAAAGGTGATTGGGCCGTATTAATATCATTCCAAGGATAGATTGCCATAATAATCGCAACCGCACCAACGTAGAACAACCCGATTCGTACAGGTACTGAATTAATAGCCTTTGGTAAATCACGCTCTGGGTCTTCTGTCTCACCAGCCGTTAGCCCAACCATTTCAATACCCGTAAAGGCAAAGATAACCATTGGAAAGGCCATTAAGAATCCACCAAAGCCGGTTGCGAAGAAACCACCATGGTCCACCAAATTAGCGAATGAAGCTGTGTGTCCACCAGTATGGAACCCAGTCGCAATCAAACCTAATCCGGCAACAATCAAAGCTAAGATGGCGATCACCTTAATGGATGCGAAGCCTGACTCCAATTCACCAAACCACCGCACATTCACCAAATTCAACCCAACTAGTAGTAACACCACAATCAACGGCGTGACCCACTGCGGAATAAAGGGGAACCAATAGCGAAGATAAATACCAGTCGCCGTTAAATCGGCCATAGCCAAACTTGCCCAACTCAACCAGTAGGCCCAGCCGATGGCAAATTCCCATTTGTCGCCTAAGTATTCGCGAACAAAATCAATAAATGAGCGCATTTTCGTATTCGATAATAGCAACTCACCAACCGCGCGCATCATGAGATAAGCAAAAATACCAGTTATGGCATATGCCAAAATCAGTGATGGTCCGGCTGCCTTGATGGCTGACCCAGAACCCAGGAACAATCCCGTTCCAATTGCACCACCGATGGCAATCATCTGAATGTGCCGCGACTTCAACCCACGTGATAACTCACGTTGCTCGTTTCCGTTTTCCATATTAAAAACCTCACTGCATGGGGTACAAAAAAAGTCCCCATGCCAAATTAAATTTGACATAGGGACGTTAAATAACGCGGTTCCACCCTAATTCTTGGTTAATCATCCTAACCAAGCAACTTAATTACGGGTAATTTTTGTTTCTCCAAAAGTTCCACGTTCGATAACAATGTACTTGTTTGCACCAACCACAAGCTCTCTAAAACATTGCACAATCGAACACCTCTTTCTTCACCGAGACGCCAATTAGTAACTTAACTATAAAGACTTCTAAAAAATTAGTCAAGCGTTGTGACCTACTTGGTCTTTTCAACCAGTGATTCAAAATGCTTCACATCAACGCTCTCACCAACAACCGTTAGCACATCCCCGATTTGAATCATCTCACTAGACTCTGGTGCCACATTAACCTGGCCTTGCGACTTAATTGCAATCACATTAAGGCCATAATTTTTGCGAATGTTTAATTCTGAAATCGTCTTATTCGCAAATTTCAAATTCGCAATCTTGATTTCACCTAAGGAGTGCTTATCACCCAAATCAATATAATTAATCAAATTAGGCGTCATGATTTGTTCCGCTAAGCGTTGGGCCATTTCATGTTCAGGACGGACCACTTGATCCGCACCAACCTTCGCCAAAACGCGGGCGTGCAAATTATTTTCAGCCTTAGCGACCACGTGTCGTACACCCATGTCCTTCAACAAAATCGTTGTCAAAATTGACGCTTGTTGATTGTGACCGATTGCCACAATGACGTGATCAAAACTTGGCAAATCCAAATCTCGCAAAGCATCCTCATCTTGTGCATCGGCGATCACAGCGTGAGTTGCCTTATCCATGTAATTTTCAACTAATGCAGGGTTACTATCGATAACCAATACATCCTGACCAGCCGCAATGAGCGATTCTAATAGCGAGCTACCAAACCGGCCCAAGCCAATCACGGCAAATGTTTGCTTCATTATGTTGTCTCCATTTTTATTAATCTTTATATCATGCCTTAGACACCCTAAACCAGGGTGTTTTGATCATCGTGCGGTCTTAAATTACCACCTTGACCTTTCGACTTTATTTTACCACTTCATCACAAACTACCTAAAAATCGGAAGTAAACTTGCATTAAGTCCGATTAAATGCCTACAATAGCATATGTTAAATTATGCACTTTGTGTGAACTTATAAGAATTTAGAGAGAATTAGGGTTGGTAATTAAATTTGGGAGATTGTTACCACTCATGAGTACTATTTCGCGCGTTGCCGCGCTTTTTTCAACAGCTGCATTGGGTAGCATGCTGTTAACAACATCCGTTTCAAGCGTTACAACGATTGTCGCTGCCGCTGAAACAAATCAAACACAACAAACTAACGCTCTGACGTTAGCTGATGGCACTTATGATACGACCGTTGCCGTCTATAAGACTGGCACGCAAGAAGATTCAGCTATGATGTCATACGTCGAGAGCAAAGGATCAATGACCATCAAAAACGGATCAGTGACCCTTGATATTGCCATGAAGGGGCAGTCACAGATGGATATGATGACCGGCTTTACAGTTGCCGGCCACACAGCCACAAAGTCTGGTACCCATTGGACCGTGACTTTACCCGTCAGCGAATGGGCAGCACCATTTGCAACCAGCATGGTGATTGACGTGCCAGCTATTTCTTGGCATGAGGAACCTTCTGCAGATCTAATGGTGACCCCCATCGTCCCGGACAAGCCGGCTGATACGAATGATACCGATAGCGATGCCATTCTGTCAGCCGACGTACCAATGGCCGCTAGCGATAGCATGGATCGTTTTTTTAACCCCACTGCTAAACTAGCTGTCAAAGGGGATACAACTGACGTCACACTTTCATTCAAGGATAGTGTCAGCAATATGCTCAGCATGATTCCTGAAGTGACTTTCGATGGCATCACACAACCTTTAAATGGTAAAAGTGACATCACGTTCAACATCCCAACCAAGGACTTAAAGCCTACCAACGGTAAGTCAGTCACATTAGCATCTTTCACTAGTGTACCAATGAGTCCGACGAAAGGATATAAATCAGATTTAACTTTTGATTTAACTAACGTATTACCAGCTAAAGACTTAACAACTGGGTCTTACAAATTAGCTGTTTCAGCTGATGGTGGGATGGATAAGTGGTTTGATACAAACTTCCAGACTGACCTCGGTTGGTTGACATCAAAAGTGACCGTTGCCTACCAAGAATCTAAGCAAGGGATGCTCAGCATGATTCCAACGGTGACATTTGATAACATCACCAAGCCAGTCAATGGCGAACGCTTCGTCACTTTTGAAATTCCAACTAAGGATTTGTCGCCAGATGACACGAACGTTGCTAAAATTGCGTCGTTTACGAGCGTGCCGATGAGTCCAAGCAAGGGTTATCAATCAAACTTGTCATTTGATATGACACCGGCCCTTGGGTCATCTTCTGAAACACAACCAGAGGCGCCCGCTCAACCGGAGCAACCAACGGATCCAGAGACACCATCCGTGCCAACTACGCCGGAAACACCAAGTAACCCTGCAACACCACAACCCGGTCAACAACAATTAGCAAATGGTACTTATACCGTCCCATTCGCTAACTACAAGACCGGTACAAACAATGCGTCAGCAATGAATAACTACTTGAAGACGCCGGCCACTGTAACTGTTAACGGCAAATTAGCACACATCGATATCGCAACCAGCAGTCAAGCTATCATGGATATGATGTCAGACTACAAGTTCAACGGCGAAGCTGCTAAACGTCAAGGTACGCACTGGCTGGTCACGTTACCAACCGAGGCGTTGTACAAGACGATTACAACAAGTATGACGATTTCAATGAACGGTCAAGTAATTGAAAAGCCAACGGCCGACATGGTTTTTGACACTAGTAATGCTGCTGCAACTGGTGACAAGGGCGAATCTGATGAAAAAGGTGGCGCTGGTAAGCCAGATGCTAAACCAGAAACTGATACCGATGAATCAACATCAAATAAAACGGGAAAGCCCGCTAAAAATGCGGTCGTGCGTGCGTTGAAAATTTTACGTGCCGATAACGATGAAGCTTCAATTGCCACCCAATACTTTCACACGACCATTAAATTAGCTAAAAATGCTGACGGCTCATACTATGGTTATCTAACGACCCACACACCAAAGTTGATGGGTAAAAATCCAATCCGCTTTACTGATAAGAAGCATGATGTTTCCTTAGTAGAGACGAAATTAGTTAACAATTACTATGAATCAACTTACCGGATGAAGTTGCAAAAGTCTGAATTGACAAAGCCAATTGCCACAACGATTCACGTGCAATTTACAGAGCCAATTCCTTATAACGAAAACTATGAGATTCGTTTGGTCATCGGTAAAGTATTGAGTGATAAGGGAAGTGATTTGCCAACTGGCGCAGATAAAAACGGCACACCTAGTGGCACTGAATCGAACACGAGCCAATCAGATGTTTCACATGAAACAACACTGACTGATGTAAATGATCGTACGAATGCTACGACACCAACGACAAGCATGGGGGTAACCGGTGTTGGTACAACAATGCCATCCCCAATTGCTAACGTGCCAGGTACAGCCGCTACGACAACACTGGCAACAACGCCAGCTACACAAACAACGGCCACGCCAGCCACTGCGACGTCATTACCTGTCGCAGTGGCTGCCCAAACAGCTACGCAACCAAATGCAACTACTGACAAGCCAGCTAAGTCGACTAACAAGGCTAAGCACGCTTCGAATTCAAGTCAATCTAAAACCGCTAAGGACACACCAGCTACCGAGCAAGCTAACACGCACGATGACAAACAACCGTCATCAATTAAGCGGGCTGCTTTGATTGGTGCTGGGGTTGCATTGACGGCTGCAATCGGCTTCATTGGGACAACCATGGCAGTCAATTTCTTCAAGATTCGGTAGGCGTAATATCATGACAATCAAATCATTTTTGCTAAGTCTAATTAGCGGTATTACCCTACTAACTGCTGCACCAACCGTGTTTGGTGAAACGTATAACGCACCCATGCAAGTCTTAGAAAACGGGACAAATAGTGCATCATACGCCTCAGCTTACTTTGCCAATTCAGCAACGGTAACGCCAAACGGTGATCAATATACTGTGACATCAACGGTCACAACTGACACATCACTTGGTGATTACCCTGTTCAAATGTTAAGCATTGACGGTAGCGGGGTAACGACCTCACGCAGTCAAAGTGGCAATAAACAAACGATTACGTATAGTTTTGTCACATCAGATTTGAAAGCACGGCACAACGCCAACATTAAGGTCGATGTTGATAGCATCAATTATCACCATAACTACACCGTTGGTTTGGTACTCGATACCGCCAACGTACCGGCACCAGCCGCGTCAGTAACATCCGCTGATTCAACTGCAGCGTCGACTTCGGTTGCGGCTGTTGCAAGCAGTCAAACGACCACAACCAGTCATGTCGCAGCGACATCAAGTAGCCACGAGACCCGTGAAGCAACTAGTTCTGCCACACAAGCAACAACGGCTGAATCTGTGACAACGAATTCAGCGACTGAGACATCAGCGTCAAGTGCGTCAGCATCTACTAGCACGACCAGCACGGCCGGCAAGACTGATTCTGAGGCGCATGCGGCGACTTCATCATCAGCGCACAAGTCAACTAAAGCTGCCAAAAAGAGCGCCCCTGCACAACAAAAATCAGCGGATCAAACCACTGATCAGGCTGCAGCTTTACCCGTTGGCCTAATTATTGGTGTCGGTCTGGCAATTGGTATTCTAGGTGCTCTGGCTACTGTCTTTTTAAAGAGGCATTAAGCCATGCAAAAAAAACAACAAGCCTTACTTGGTATCTTATTAGTGATTTTAGTTGGGTTAACAGCAGGCTGGTATTGGCTATCAACCCAATCTGCCAACTCAACAACCCATCACACGCAACAACGTGTGATTGTCACAACCAACGCGCAAGCTCAGATTTTTAATCAATTAGCCATCCCCTTAGTTGGGGTGCCAACACCTGGTGATAACCAAACCTTGCCAAAGCGTTATGCAAAGTTACCCCAAGTCGGTAATCACGTTGCCCCTAATTTGGAACGCATCGCTAGTCTAAAACCAGATATGGTGTACTTGGACCAGGCCTTAGTGTCTGACTATGAACAAAAACTCAAAAGTGCCGATGTTCAAACAACGGCCTTGAATTTTTCAGACTTAACCGCCTTACGCGAGAGTATCAAAACGATTGGGAATAGTTTTAATCGTCAACAACAAGCCCGCCAACTAAATGCCACCCTGAACTTAAAGGCTGTGCATCCGAACCATCGGCCCAAAGTGGCTTTGTTAATGGGGATGCCAGGTGGCTCTTTCCTAACTGGGACGAAGCATAGTTATGTTGGCGATTTAATTAACCGGGCTGGTGGGACTGTCATCGGGGCTGGGAATGGTGCTTATACCACCATGAACGTTGAACAGATTGCTGCGGCACAGCCAGATGTCATCATCACGATGGCCCACGCCATGCCAAAACAAGTCTTTCAAAGCTTCGATGAACTGTTTACTCAGCCAGCCTGGCAAGCCTTACCGGCGATTAAACAGCACCAGGTTTATCAAGCATCCGAGCCAACCTTTGGGATGACAGCTAATTTAAATGCACCAGCGGCCTTTAAGCAATTAAAGACGTGGCTGCAAACGAATTAGAAAGTCGGTAAAAGACTATGAAACAGCTTTATAACTGGATTTTAGGTGGGGTACTACTAATTAGTATTGTCATCGCAATGCTCATCGGTAGCACAACCATTGCGCTCCATGATTTATGGCAAGGTAATGCCCAAGCTTGGCATATGTTGCTCACTTATCGACTGCCACGTATTATCATCGCAGTCGTCGGTGGTGCAATTTTGGGTGGCAGTGGCTTGCTCTTACAAATTGTTTTACGTAATCGTCTGATTGATGCGTCTATTCTGGGAATAATGAATGGTACGCAATTCGTGACAATTGGCAGTTTAGTTTTGTTGCCTGCTAGCTTAAATTGGCACGTCGGGGTGGGGGCCCTTGGTGGGATTTTAATTATGATTGGTTGGCGTTTGTTCATCCCTCAAAATCGTCCCCGCTTGCAAATGGTGTTAATTGGCATTGCGACAGCGATGACATTTCAAGCCTTAACCAACATCGCCAGCGAAGGATTCGGATTACCATTGCCGTCGTTAAGCACCGTTACTTGGGCTGACGTGATGCAATTACTCATCATTGTCGTGATTGGCCTAATGTTATTAATTCTAGCCTGGCCAAATCTAAAGTTTTACGCCTTATCGGCCCAACAAGTCCGTTTGTTAGGCTTTAACGAGCCGCGCACAATGTGGTTGATCCTCATTGCCGTCGGAATTTGGACCGGGGCCTTAACCGCATTACTTGGTGTGGTCTTCTTTTTGGGGGCTATTTTGCCACAAATCGCTCGGTTAATGGCACCGCGTACAAAATCCCAGCAATTACTGCCAGCAACCATGTTGTGGGGCAGTTTGCTCTTAATCAACGCTGACACAGTTGCTAGAACCATCTTAGCGCCCAAAGAATTGGCAACAAGTGCCGTTCTACTGGCAATTAGCGGACCGTTATTTGCAGTCATGCTTTTGAAAGGAAGTCGCCATGCTACAACTTAAAGACGTTGACGTATACCGCGGTGACCACCAAGTCCTGTCAAAAGTGACCGCTGATTTACGACCGCAACAAATTACTAGTCTCATCGGGCCAAATGGTTCTGGTAAGTCAACGCTACTCCAGCTGCTTACCAAAGCATTAGAACCTCGTCGCGGTGTGATTACCGGTCGACCCTTAAGTATCGCTTTATTAGCGCAACGAAATGAGCTCCATGAGCCTTTGACCGTACGTGAATTATTAACGATGACCACAGATGTTATCGACGATACGGTTGTTGCATTGCTTCAATTAACGGCTTTGCTTGAAACGCCAATGCCGGAACTTTCTGGTGGCCAACAGCAACTTGCTTGGCTCGGATTCGTCTTACAGCAACAGCCTGAACTGGTTATTTTAGATGAGCCAACAACCTACCTAGACTTGCAGTACCAGCACTTATTCTTAGAAACGCTGCGGCAGTTGCAACAACAACGCCAATTTACCGTAATCATGGTGTTGCACGATTTAACGCAAGCCTTTGCTTATAGTGATCAGATTTGGTTGCTAAACGACCATGGCCAGCTAAAAAGCGGGGCCGTCGCTGATATGGCTGATGTCGATCAATTATCAACGACCTTCAAAACCCCTTTAACTGACGTTATCGTGAACCAACAGCATTTGATTGTGCACGCCTGACAACACAGGGGATTGACCGTAAAACTAAAAAACCGCCTGACAATACGCTGTCAGGCGGTTTTTTGGCGATGGATTACTTCTCAAAATAAGTCTTCCATTGCGTATTAATATTAGCGCGCTTGGTTGCTTCGCCCCAGAATGGCACCTTTACAACACCAAGCACCTTATCCTTGTTCACAAAGCCCCAGTAACGTGAGTCGTTTGAAACGGTACGGTGGTCTCCCAAAACGAAATACTCGCCCTTAGGCACCTTAACCGTCTTCTCACGTTGCCAACCCATGTGGTCACCAAGTTCCGTCAAACTTGACCAGTTACCAACATTGTTGACCGTGTTAGTTGCTGTTTGCTCAGACTCTGGAATGAAATCTTGGTCAACAGCCTTACCATTAACCTTAATCACACCATTTTCAGCACTAACCGTATCACCAGGCATACCGATAACACGCTTTACGTAATCCTTGTGACCATCCACTTCTGGATCTTCACCATAAGCATCAAACACAATGACACTACCACGGTGAATCTTTTCAGGCTTCAGAACGAAAACACGCTCGTTGTTGGTCAAATTTGGTTCCATAGATGTGCCGTCGACACGTACTAGTGTGAACCAATACGTCTTAATCAACAAGGCAATAATTAATCCGATCGCAATCGGAATTACCCAAGACATAATCTCGCGAAATGCTTTCATGGGTGGTCTCCTTACATCATTTTTATTATTCTCAGTTTAGCACACCTAAAATAAAAAAGCCCCGCAAATTGGCAGGGCTTTAGGAAACATTCAGATAATAGACTGCTTCACAACCAAAAAAATCGCCATGTGGCGATTTTTTGATGATTAACGCTTGTGTGAACGCTTCGCCTTACGAATCGCACGTTCACGATCACGCTCTGCTTGCTTCTTTGCTTCACGCTCGCGACGAATTTCAAATGGGTTTTGAATGGTCCACGTTTGCGCAACTTGGAAGGCATTTGAAACCACCCAGTACAATGACAAGGCTGATGGTACATTAATCGCAAAAATGAAGATCATAATTGGCATAATGTACGTCATTGACGTTGTCATTCCGTTCTTTTCAGGTTGTCCCAACATGACCAAGTATGATGAGGCGAATGTAAACAACGCTGCTAAGATTGGCAAAATGAACAAATGGTCGTGTTGACCTAATTGGGCCCACAAGAATGTCCCAGTTTCCAATTGCTTCGTGGTACGAATAGCCGTATACAATGCAATCAAGATTGGCATTTGAACAATCAAGGGCAACAAGCTTGCAAATGGGTTAACACCTGCTTCCTTATAAAGGGCGCTTTGCTCTGCTTGCATCGCAGCCATTGATTCCGTATCACGATTTGGATACTTGGCTTGAATAGCCTTTAAAGCAGGGGCAACTTCTTGCATCTTACGCATTGAACGCGTTTGATAAACCATCAATGGCAAAATCAACAAACGAATCAACAACGTAAAGACAATAATTCCCAAGCCATAGTTATTTCCAAACCAGGCTGAGACACCCAAAATTGAGCGTGAGAAGTTGGCGATGATGATTCCATGCCAGAATCCGGTACCGGCTACATGTCCCTTAAACATCACACCAGCAATGATCATGATAATTAAGGCAATGACAGCTGTAACGGTAGAGCGCGTTGAAAATACTTTCTTAGCTGACTGCATCGTTTTTCTCCATATAATAGGTTGTTTTTAATTTTCGTCCTGGTCGACAAACAAATTTGCCAACTTGAAGACGTGTTCCAAGTTCTTTTTAATGATCGCCATGTCTTGGTCATGAGCTGATGGGCGGGCAATCACCAGAATGTCGACATCTTGACGCAGATTTGGCTTAAATTCCAAAACACTTTGTCGAATGCGACGCTTCACCCATACACGCTCGTGGCCACGCAGCCCAACTTTCTTTGAAACCGAAATTCCCAAGCGGAAGTGGGTTGGTTGTTCACGCTCCATCGTGTAAACAATAAACATTTTGTTTGCGACCGAGTGATGTTGCTCGAATACCAATTGGAAATCGGCTTCTTTCTTAACACGGTAACTCTTACGCATATGTTTGCTCCAGACTTTTTTGAAGACAATAGAAAACGCGTGATTCAGCCAAAATGGCCGAACCACGCGCGATCGTTATCAGTAATCCTAATAGAAGGCCTGACCTAATTAGGCTGACAATACCTTGCGGCCCTTTTGGCGGCGACGTGCAAGCACCTTGCGACCGTTGCTAGTGCTCATGCGCTTACGGAAGCCGTGTACACGCTCGCGGTGACGCTTCTTAGGTTGGTATGTACGCTTCATGTGAATACACCTCCCATTCGTAGTTAGATTTGGCCTGCGGTTGGCAAGGCCAAACCACAATTCGTATTTCAGTGTATCACGTAAGGTTCCAGTTGGCAACCTTTCTAAAGCACTTAATTCTTTTTTAACAAAAATTAAGTGTAACTGAACTTACTAATAGTATAGCACAACGCGAAATCGTCATGTTCAATTCTTAAGGCCTTAACTTTTTCTTTAAAAAAATTAAACAATCATCACCTACGAGTTATCCAGAAAGTAACAGAGCGTTATGTTTATAAAATCCAGACATGTAACAGAGTGTTAGTTTAGTTTTCCCCAATATCCACATTTTTTCCACAATCTACACAGGGGCTAGTAACTTTTCCGAGCTACCCCTGTGCATATGTGGATAACCGCTCAAATAGTTGATGTATCAACTTTAGCTTATTAACAAAGACTTGTAAATATCTAGTTTTACCCCTAACTTATCCACAGATATCCACAAATAACGTAAAATTCGAATTCACATCAAGTTGATAACTAAATTTTGGATATTAACAGGCTGTGGATATCACATAACGTTATTCAAATTCGCGAAAACCCTTGATATATCAGTGATATTCGCTGTGGAAAACTTATCCACACCCTGCTACAATGGAATCTGTTGAATTGCGCTTCTTAAGAAATTTAAGATTAGCGAACGTATTGTGGATAACTTCCACCCAAAGATTCAGATACTTCTACTTTTTAAGGAGGTCGTCCCGATGGATCCTGTCCAGCTTTGGAACGCCATTAAAGAAGAGCTACGCGAGTCCATCTCAACTGGCTTCTCCTTTGCTAATTACGTCGATACGTTGACGCCTTTACAAGTTTTAGAGAACAAAAACAATACGGTCACCTTACATTTATCGACCAACCATGAACAAGTGGCTGACGAATGGCTAAACCCAAGTAGTTCTTACTATCTCGCTTTCATGCAAGCAGCTATGACAGCAACGATGAAGCTGTATGGTCAACCAACGTTTATCGTCCCCTCGGTGACTTATATCTCACCACAACCAACTTCATTATTTGAGGTGCCGGCCACTGATGCCGCTCCTGAACAACAAAACACTACCGGCACTTCACCAGTAGCAGCTGATTTTGTTACACAATCAATTTTGAATCCCGAATTCCGTTTTGAAACCTTTGTGTCTTCTGATGAGAACCGCGAAGCGTATGCTGTTGCGCAAGCCGTTGCGGATAACCCTGGTACCCAATGGAATCCACTATTGATCTATGGTGGCGTGGGACTTGGCAAGACACACTTAATGCAAGCAATTGGGAATAAAGTTTTAGAAAACAATCCCAACGCCAAAGTTAAGTTCATTACGACTGAAGATTTCATTAATGACTTCACGGAAGCTTTGCGTCGTGGTCAAAAAGAGACCGAAGCATTTAAGCGCGAATACCGCTCGACAGATCTCTTGCTAGTTGACGACGTCCAATTCTTGGCTGGTAAAGAAAAGATTCAAGAAGAATTCTTTAATACCTTCAATGCCATTACGCGAGAAAATCACCAAATCGTCCTGACATCAGATAAGTTACCAAAGGAAATTCCTGGCCTAGAAATGCGTTTGGTCACGCGTTTCGGGCAAGGTTATTCAGCAAACATTACGAAGCCTGACTTACCAACACGTGTCGCCATCCTACGTAACAAGTCGGATCAAGAAAACCTCAATATTCCAAATGATGTGATTGATGAAATCGCTGCGGCTGTTGATACGAACGTCCGTGATCTGGAAGGGGTCTTCAATCAAGTTGCTGGTAAGTTACGATTCGCATCACAGCCGGTCACGGTTGATACTGCTCGTGACATTCTCGAGACAATGAACTTCAAGCGGCAACGCGCCATCACGATTCCTATCATTCAAGATACGGTTGCAAAGTTCTTTGACGTGACCGTGCAAGACCTTAATGGTAAGAAGCGTAATAAGGAAATCGTGGTACCACGCCAAATCGCCATGTATTTGGCACGTGAGCTCACTCAAGACTCTTTGCCACAGATTGGCCGGGCCTTTGGTGGTAAGGATCACACAACGGTGATGCATTCAACTGAAAAAATCGATAACGCGATTGAAAATGATGCCTTATTGGCTGATCAAGTTCAGAAAATTCGTGAAGAGTTGAGCAATTAGTTCGAATGACCATTGTGAATTATTCACGAAGTTACCGAAAGTTTTCCACAGGGTTGTATACATATACCAATCCTTGATGTAATGGTATAGCTGAGGGTTTTGCACATTGTGCACACCCCTTATTACTATTATTATTTTTTTATTAATAAATAAATCAGTCAGTAAGCGATGCATGCGCAGCATGCCGAGCAAAAAAGGTTGAGGAGATAATCATGCAATTTACAATTAATCGAGCTGTTTTCATCAAAGCCATGAATAATGTCAGCCGTGCAATTTCATCACGTACATCAATGCCAATTTTGACAGGTGTTAAATTGGTCCTTGATAACAATGGCCTAACATTGACCGGTTCAGATACAGATATCTCAATCGAAACAGTTATTCCAGTAACCGATGATCAAGCAACGTTGCAAGTATCTGAACCAGGGGCCTTGGTTTTGCCAGCCGCCTTCTTCTCAAATATTGTTAAGCGTTTGCCGGGCGAAACATTCACCCTTTCAAACACAACTGGTTTCCAAGCTAAAATCACTTCTGAAAATTCAGAATTTGATATTAATGGCCAAGATGCTAATAACTACCCACACTTACCAGAAATTGAAGTCCGCAACAATTTGACGTTGCCAGCTGAAACATTGACTGAAGTAATCGGTCAAACCGTTATTGCTGTTTCAAAGCAACTTAGTCAACCAATCTTGACTGGTGTGCACTTTATTTTGGCGGGTGGTAATTTGACAGCGGTCGCAACGGACCGTCACCGTTTAGCCCAACGCACAGTGGCATTTGGTGATTCAGATGTTAGTGCCGACATCATCGTGCCAGGTCCTTCATTGAACCAATTGCAAGCAATGTTGGATGAAGTCGAAACAGTTGATGTTCGTGTGGCTGAAAACCAAGTTATTTTCCAACTTGGGGCTAACACGACGTTCTACTCACGTTTGTTGGAAGGAAACTACCCTGATGCTTCACGCTTGATTCCAACTGAAAAGCGGACGACTTTGACGATTAATGCCCGTGACTTGCTGCAAACAATTGAGCGTGCTGCCTTGCTTAGTCACGAAGGACGTTCAAATGTTATTCAATTTACGGTTAGCGACGAAAAGTCATTGATTTCATCAAATTCACCTGAAGTTGGACGCGTTGAAGAACAAATCTTTGCGGCCGAAACTGCTGGTGATGAATTGACGATTTCATTTAACCCTGATTACATGCGCGAAGCATTGAAGTCATTTGGAGATGAGCAAATCCAAATTGGCTTCAAGACTGCGTTGGATCCATTTACCTTGGTACCAACCAACAATGAAACAAACTTTATTCAATTGATTACACCAGTGCGTACTTACTAATTACCGCATTGCGTAATTTATAGGCTAAAAAGCCGAAAATTGCTGTTTAAGGAAAAAACAGTAATTTTCGGCTTTTTTGTTTCATAAGTCGCCAAAAGCCTCAGAAAGGCTCTGACGCCTTGATTACATTGAATAAAGCAAAAAAATAGCGTATAATAAGACTACTTATGGAAACATTTCTCAGTTGGGATTAACCCCCGACAGAAAGGATATTGAAGTGGCTAACGAAGTGCACATTCAAACGCCCTACATTACGCTAGGACAATTATTGAAGGAAAAAAGTATCATTTCTACTGGTGGCCAAGCGAAGTGGTACCTACGCGAAAATACGGTTTTGGTTAACCAAGAGCCCGATGATCGCCGTGGACGCAAGCTTTATCCAGGTGACGTGGTCGCAGTGCCATCTGGTGAGCGATTTGTCATTAACGGGATGGGTGCTGAAGCAGACTAATGGAACTGCTTGAGCTAAAACTAAATAACTTTCGGAATTATCAAGATTTAGCGGTGACCTTTTCACCAGGCGTCAATGTCTTTTTGGGACCGAACGCACAGGGTAAGACGAACTTACTCGAGGCAATCTATGTTTTAGCTTTAGCGCGCTCACATCGAACAACTTCTGATAAAGAGTTGATTGGTTGGGACGGCAAAGAAGCCATGGTCTCGGGCGTGGTGCGCCGCCAATACGGGAAAGTGCCGTTGTCACTTGCTTTTACAAGCAAAGGTAAGAAGGCACGAATGAACCATTTGGATCAGGCGAAATTAGGCACATACATTGGACAATTAAATGTTATTTTATTCGCACCGGAGGATTTAGCCTTGGTAAAAGGGGCGCCGACGATTCGACGGAATTTCATCGATCGCGAATTTAGTCAGATGAGTCCAAAGTATCTTTATATTGCTAACCAATATAAGGGCGTCTTGAAACAGCGTAATCAATATCTGAAGCAACTGCAGTCGAAGCAGGCGAAAGATATGCTGTATCTGGAAGTTTTGACGGATCAGCTAACGAGTTTCGCCAGTGAACTAATTGTGCGACGGATACAGTTAATTAAGAAGCTCGGTGAGGCCGCAGCGCCGATTCATGCTGATATTACACAAGGGGGCGAAACGTTACGGATTGCGTACGTTTCGCAACTTAATGAAGAAGAATTAGGGGATGAACAGGTCATTAAAGAAGCGATGACGAAGCGTTTTGAACGGTTACAGTCGCGGGAAGTAATGATGGGCACCACCCTGTTAGGTCCGCATCGTGATGACTTACGTTTTGATGTTAATGGGCATGACGTGGCGACATTTGGGTCGCAAGGACAGCAACGGACAACCGCCTTGGCGGTGAAGTTAGCTGAAATTGATTTGATGAAGCAAGAGACTGGTGAATATCCAATTTTATTGCTAGACGATGTTTTGTCAGAACTAGATACCAATCGCCAAACGCACTTGCTAACGGCGATGCAAAATAAGGTACAGACCTTTATTACGACGCCGTCACTAAGTGATGTGGCCCGTCAATTAATTAATGAACCAAAAGTCTTTAACGTTCGAGCAGGGCAACTTGTCGAAACGGACGATTTGGACAGTGCTAGTGAAGAAAACTAGCGATAGTTAAGGAGGAACTCATGGCTGAAGAAGATGTAACACAAATGCATACACAAGCTGATGATTACGATGCCAGTCAAATCCAAGTTTTGGAGGGATTGGAGGCCGTTCGTAAGCGACCTGGTATGTATATTGGAACCACGACGAGTCAAGGACTGCACCACTTGGTGTGGGAAATTGTCGATAACGGAATTGATGAAGCGTTGGCAGGGTTTGCTGACCACATCACGGTGACAATTGAAAAGGACAACTCAATCACAGTTACTGACAACGGCCGTGGGATTCCAGTTGATATTCAAGAAAAGACTGGTAAGCCAGCGTTGGAAACAGTCTTTACCGTTTTGCACGCCGGAGGAAAGTTCGGCGGTGGCGGTTATAAGGTTTCTGGTGGACTGCACGGAGTTGGTGCGTCAGTTGTTAACGCGCTATCAACAGAGCTTGATGCTGTTGTTGTTCGTGACGGTAAGGGTTACGCAATGGACTTCGAGCGTGGTCACGTGAAGACGTCAATGCACAACGTGCCAGTTGACGATGCACCTGTTTCACGTGGAACAATCGTGCACTTCCTACCAGATCCAGATATTTTCCGTGAAACGACGGTTTATGATTATAAGATTTTGATGAACCGTGTGCGTGAATTGGCTTTCTTGAACAAGGGTTTGCGAATTTCAATTGCAGATAATCGTCCAGATGAGCCAATTTCTGAATCATTCCACTACGAAGGTGGAATTAAGGAATACGTTGATTTCTTGAACACAAATAAGGACGTCATTTTTGACGATCCGATTTATGTTGAAGGCATGGATAACGGTATTGAAGTGGAAGTCTCATTGCAATACACAGATGACTATCACAGTAATATGCTGTCATTTACCAACAACATTCACACCTATGAAGGTGGAACTCACGAAACGGGATTCAAGTCTGCGTTGACGCGTGTTATCAATGACTATGCGCGTAAGAATAACTTGTTGAAGGAAAGTGACGATGCATTGTCTGGGGATGATGTGCGTGAAGGGTTAACGGCCATTGTGTCAGTTAAGCACCCAGATCCACAGTTTGAAGGACAAACGAAGACTAAGTTAGGTAATTCAGATGCCCGTACGGCTGTTGACCGTATGTTCTCAGAAACATTTAGCCGTTTCATGTTGGAAAACCCAACTGTTGCGAAGCAAATTGTTGAAAAGGGAATCTTGGCCGGTAAGGCTCGTCTTGCTGCCAAGCGTGCGCGTGAGGCGACACGTAAGAAGTCTGGTTTGGAAATTGCTAACTTGCCAGGTAAGTTGGCTGATAACACATCAAAGGATCCTGAAATTTCGGAATTGTTTATCGTTGAGGGTGATTCAGCCGGTGGTTCAGCTAAGCAAGGGCGTGAACGTTTGACGCAAGCTATTTTGCCAATTCGTGGAAAGATTTTGAACGTTGAAAAGGCTTCATTGGACAAGATTTTGGCTAACGAAGAAATTCGTTCACTCTTTACAGCGATGGGAACTGGTTTTGGTAACGAATTTGATGTCACAAAGGCGAAGTACCACAAGTTGATCATTATGACCGATGCCGATGTCGACGGTGCGCACATTCGTACATTGTTGTTGACGTTGATTTATCGTTACATGCGTCCATTGTTGGAAGCAGGCTACATTTACATTGCCCAGCCACCGCTATATCAAGTGCGTCAGGGTAAGTTCGTGCAGTACTTGGACTCTGATGAAGAGTTAGAAGCTTTGTTGCCAACGTTGCCTGCCTCACCAAAGCCAGTTATCCAACGATACAAGGGACTTGGTGAAATGGACGCGGAGCAATTGTGGGAGACCACAATGGATCCGTCAGTTCGTCGTTTGTTACGTGTTGAAATGGATGACGCCGTGGATGCTGACATGGTCTTCTCAATGTTGATGGGAGACAAGGTTGAGCCACGTCGTGAATTTATTGAAGAAAACGCGCAATACGCGGAGTTGGACGTCTAGTTTTAATTTGAACTAGATAGAAAGAAAGGAACAGTAATGGCTGAAGAAGAACAAAATAACAGCCGCATTAAACCCGCCAAGCTTGGCGAGCAAATGCGAACATCTTTCTTGGACTATGCGATGTCAGTTATCGTGGCACGTGCGTTGCCCGATGTACGTGATGGTTTGAAGCCGGTGCACCGTCGTATTTTGTACGGTATGAATGAACTAGGTGTGACGCCAGATAAGCAACACAAGAAGTCTGCTCGTATCGTCGGTGACGTTATGGGTAAGTATCACCCCCACGGTGACTCTGCCATCTACGAATCAATGGTGCGTATGGCGCAGGACTTTAGTTATCGTTACATGTTGGTTGATGGGCACGGAAACTTTGGTTCTATTGATGGTGACCCAGCTGCCGCCATGCGTTATACCGAAGCACGTTTGAGCAAGATTGCAACGGAAATGTTGCGTGATATCAACAAGGACACCATTGATTTTGCGGATAACTATGATGGTACTGATCGTGAGCCCGTTGTCTTGCCAGCCCGTTTCCCTAACTTGTTAGTTAACGGAGCCAATGGAATTGCCGTTGGTATGGCAACCAATATTCCGCCACACAATTTGGGTGAAGTTATTTCAGCCATTCACATGTTGATGAACAACCCGGATGTTACAACGGCTGAGTTGATGGAAGCGGTCCCTGGACCTGACTTCCCAACAGGTGCGATTGTGATGGGTAAGTCTGGTATTCGTAAGGCTTATGAAACCGGTAAGGGTGTTGTAACGGTCCGGGCGAAGGTCGAAATTGAGACGGAGAAGTCTGGTAAGGAACGCATCATCGTGACTGAGTTGCCATACATGGTCAACAAGGCGAAGTTGATTGAACGTATTGCTGAACTTGGTCGTGAAAAGCGAATCGAAGGTATTACGGCGGTTAACGATGAGTCTGACCAAACAGGTTACCGAATCGCTATTGATATTCGTCGTGATGTTTCAGCATCAGTTGTGTTGAATAACTTGTACAAGAATACGTTAATGCAAACTGGCTTCAGCTTTAACATGTTGGCCGTGCAAGATGGTCGACCAAAGTTGCTAGGTTTGAAGGCCATGCTGGTTGCTTACCTTGAACACCAACAAATTGTCGTGCGTCGTCGTACGGAATTTGAATTGCGTAAGGCTGAAGCACGTGCGCATATCTTGGAAGGTTTGCGTATTGCTTTGGATCACATTGATGCCATCATTAGCATCATTCGTGGTTCAGAAACGTCAGAAATTGCCAAGAACCGTTTGATGACGGATTATGCTTTGTCAGATAAGCAAGCGCAAGCCATCTTGGACATGCGTTTGGTTCGTTTGACCGGTTTGGAACGTGGCAAGATTGAAGATGAATATCAAGGTTTGATGACCGCGATTGCTGATTACAAGGATATCTTGGCTAAGCCAGAACGTATTGATGAAATCATCTATACTGAATTGCTTGAAATCCAAGAAAAGTACGGCGACGAACGTCGGACGGAATTGCAAATCGGGGATGTCACAAGCATTGAAGACGAAGATTTGATTGAGGAAGAAGACATTATCGTGTCATTGACGAGCGCTGGCTACATCAAGCGAATGGCGCAAACTGAATTCCGAGCACAGAACCGTGGTGGACGTGGTGTGCAAGGAATGGGCGTTAATGATGATGACTTTATCGATCAATTGATTGGTACCTCAACACACGATACGTTGTTGTTCTTTACCAACGCTGGTAAGGTTTACAAGATGAAGGGATACGAAATTCCTGAATATGGTCGCTCTGCTAAGGGAATCCCAGTTGTTAACTTGTTGGGAATCGAAGCAGGCGAGAGTGTGCAAACCGTGATTAACGTACGTGGTGAAGCTTCTGAAAGTGAAGACTTCCTCTTCTTTACAACCCGTTACGGTAAGGTGAAGAAGACGCCGGTTTCAGACTTTAGCAACATCCGAACACACGGTTTGAAGGCCATTACGTTGAATGATGACGATGAGTTGATTAACGTTATGATTACTGATGGGACTGAGAACTTGTTGATTGGTACCCATGGTGGTTACGCGGTGTCATTTAACGCCGATGCCGTTCGTTCAATGGGACGTTCAGCAGCTGGTGTGCGTGGTATTACGTTGCGTGATGATGACTTTGTTATCGGCGCTGAAATCTTAAAGGATGACGCATCTGTGCTGGTTATCACTGAAAAGGGATACGGTAAGCAAACCCCAGTTGATCAATACCCGATTAAGGGTCGTGGTGGTAAGGGAATTAAGACGGCCCAAATCACCGAGAAGAACGGACCGCTAGCAGGTTTGGCGGTTGTTGATGGTTCAGAAGACATTATGTTGACGACCAACAAGGGTGTAATGATTCGCTTTACGGTTGATTCAGTGTCAGAAACTGGTCGTGCCACACAGGGTGTCCGTGTTATTCGCCTAGATGATGATGCAATTGTTGCAACGTTTGCAAAGGTTGAACATGAAGAGGATACACCGGAGTTAGCAGAAGACGCTGCCGAGACAGCTGATGACGCAACGCCGGTCGTAAAAGATACAGAATTACCAGCAGCGCCAGTTGATGGTGAGCAACCAGCTGAAGTAGCTGAATTGCTTGCACGGGCTGAAGATGATTCAGAAGAATAATAAACAGTAAAAAGGACAACATCGTGAGGTGTTGTCCTTTTTGTATTGATAATACATATATATTGATACGTTATGCATAAACGGCCGGTGTGTTTTAAAAATAATTCAGTATTAAGTTTATGTTTTTGGAATTTGTTTTAAATATAAATGCATATGTAAAGATTATAAAAATATTGTTTTGCTTTAAATTAGGAGCCGTGTGAGTGGTTTGTATCAATAGCGGGACAGTATTTTCTGTATAAATCCCCAATAAATACATGGTAGGGAGTATAATCTAGAAAGGTTATATGAGAAAAGTTAATTATAAGTAAGAGGTTATCATGGGTAAAAATCGAGTGCCTGTTGAGGCAATTCGCGAAGCGATGATTTATTTCATCAAGGAACGCAACATTTCAGTACCAGTCGTTTTGAAGACGGTTGATATTTCACGTTCACGACTTTACGACTATTTACAAGGCAACGGTAAGGTGTCAGCGACAACTTTGGTTAATTTGTTGGTGACGATTGGCGTATCATTTGATGAGTTGATGTTGCATGTCTACATGAACCACCCTGAGTTGCTAGATCCAGCAATCAAGGAATTGGGCTTGGATGCACACTCACACACAATGACGCCAACGGAAGACACGGTTTACCGGACGTTGTCAATGTATGACGAGACGCGCGATGTGCGTTTGTTGGTTAACTTGGTGCGTGCAATTAACTCACAAGTGGCCGACGAAGTTGAAAAGTACCGTTTGATTGAAATGGTACGACCAACAATTATCAAGTTGTTGGCTGCTCGTGAATTCTACACGGCCAATGACTTGTTGATGTTTGCTAATATTATTCGTCATGAGCCATACAACGCCGCCAAGATGGTTGTTAAGCAGATGTCTGATCAAGCACAACGCATGGCGAAGCTTGAAGGCTATGGCTTGATGGAATTAGATAATTTTTCATCGGCTGAGGTTCGTAATGTGGCTTTGTTGCACTTCCAATTGTTGATTATGGCGTTGGAAAACAAGGATGGCGACACTGTTAAGAAGACATTGATGTTCTTGCGTGATTATCGTTTGCCAGCTTTGAGCACGTACTTTAGTTTCGTTAAGAAGATGGCTGAAGTTGTCGAACTTGCATTGGATGAAAAGAATGAGGAAGCAGAACAATTGTGGCACCGCACACTGGATGCGGCGCAATTCATGATTGATGAACGCTTCTGGCCAATTTATTCATTTATTGCCCGTCGTTCGTTTGAAGAGTTCCTGGTACCAGTCAACTCATACAAGCGTCACATGACAGAACAAAATCAATAACCGATAAAATAAAGCTCCCAGCATTGCATGTTGCAACGTTGGGAGCTTTTTCAGTTACGTCAGTTTAATTAATTCAGGGTTAGTACCATATTACGGTGTTCAATGCCTGCGTCCATGAAAATGTCACCTTCAGCTTTAAAACCAAGCTTCTCGTAGAACCCTAAGGCAGAGACTTGGGCGCCTAGATCAATTGTGTGGACACCGGCTTCTTTGGCATCCTCGATGATTGTCTGCATAATTTTAGCAGCGTAACCATGACCACGCGCATCCGCCAATGTGGCCACGCGTTGGATATGCCAATTTTCACCGTGGGCATTAACTAAGACACGGGCAGTCGTCACGGCCTTGCTAGCTGTGAAACCAACGTAGTGTGTCGTTCGGTCATCAAGATCATCAATCTCTAGTGCAAGGGGCACACCTTGTTCGCTAACAAACACGGTTTGACGAATTGCAAGAGCTTCGCGGCTAAGTTCGCCAGCGCCGTATTCTTTGCTGACGATGAGTTCGTTTGTTGACATGCGCGTTTACCTCATTTTTTTATCAATGGTCTTATTTTAACTTAAATTGGTAAAACGCCAAGGCTCTAAGGTATGAATTTTAAAATTACGCTATAATAGACCGGATACATAAATTAGCCGCGATCAACGCTGGCGTAAGCACCGGTCACAATAATGGCCGGAAAACATTAAAATACGTAAGAAAAGGGTGACTAAACTATGAGGCATTATGGCCGATTTAGCTGGATTAACACGCGCTTAGGGTTTGTATTGCTCTTGGTCGTGTTAATCTGGGCAAAAACGTTGCTGGCGGATTTTGTGGACTTTAACTTGTTCTCGGGAGCAACACCAGTACAATACGTGACGCTGTTGATTAATCCATTGACGGTGTCATCTTTATTGATTGGATTGGCGTTCTACTTCCGATCAGCAAAGCTTTTCTACCCAATTGCAACGATTATGTACATCGTTAACATTGTGCTGTTGCAATTAAACGTGACCTATTATCGTGAATTTACAGATTTTATGTCTGTTGCGACGATGTTGGGTTATGACAAAGTTAACCAGGGATTGAGTGCGTCTGGGTTTGCGTTAACAAATCTACACGATATTTTATTCTGGATTGATATTCCAATTTTTATTGGGTTGTTCATCTTTAAAAAAATCAGGATACAACGTGAAGGCACAACGAAATTCATGAGTTTTGCGATGACGACATTTTCAGTCTTTGCCTTCATGGTGACGCTGGTTTTGGGTGAGGCGGATCGTCCACAGCTTATTACACGCCAATTTGATAGTAATTTATTGGTGAAATATTTGGGGATGGACGCTTATACGGTGTTCGATGGTTTGAAGCAACATGGCGTGTCCGAGATGCGCAAGTCGGCGAAGAAAACAGATATCCAAAAGGTGTTGAGTTATGTTGATAAACATTATACCGATGCGGATGCTAAGTATGCCGGTATTGCCAAGGGCAAGAATGTGTTTGTCATTCACTTGGAATCCTTCCAACAATTTTCAATGAACATGAAAATCAATGGGCAAGAAGTGACGCCAAACCTGAACCAAATTTATAATTCTGATTCAACGATTGCATTTGATAATTTCTTTAACCAAGTTGGTCAAGGTAAGACATCCGACGCTGAAAATATGTTAGAAACATCAACGTTTGGGTTGCCACAAGGCTCATTGTTTGCCACGCAGGGTAATGACCAAACCTTCCAAGCAATGCCGGCCATTTTGAAGCAGACAGAAGGGTACTCGTCAGCTGTTTTCCACGGTAACAACGCTAGTTTCTGGAACCGTAGTAACGTGTACAAGAATATGGGTTACCAATACTTCTTTGATGCTAGCTACTATGACACGTCGGGTGATAAGGCAATGGGTTATGGGTTGAAGGACAAGCTGTTGTTTAATGATTCCATTCCATATTTGGAACGAATGCAACAACCGTTCTATGCCAAGTACATTACCGTAACGAACCACTTCCCATATAGTTTGGATGAACAGGATAAGGATCCAAACTTTACCACGACGAATACGGATTCGGATATTGTGAACGGCTACTTTGAAACGAACCACTACTTGGATCAATCAATTGGTGAGTTCTTCGATTATCTGAAGAAGTCAGGCTTGTACAACAAATCAATTATTGTGTTATACGGTGATCACTACGGTATTTCAAATTCAGAAAACAAGTATTTGGCTTCAGTGCTGGGTAAGAATGCCGATGACTGGAATGATAACGATAATGCGCAACTACAACGCGTACCATTTATGATTAATATTCCAGGGTGGCACGGCGGTGGTGTTAATCATACGTACGGTGGTGAGATTGACGTCATGCCAACCTTGCTACACTTGTTAGGTGTTGATTCAAAGAAGTACGTGATGATGGGACAAGATCTGCTGAGCGGTAAGAGCAATCAGGTTGTGGCCTTCCGTGATAAGAACTTTGTGACACCGAAGTATAGTTATATCAACGAAACGATTTATGATAATAAGACTGATCAGGCGATTACTAATCCAACTAAATCGGTTTTGAAAGAGATTGATGCAGCTAAGCAGCAGGTTAAGGAACAGTTATCGATTTCAGATGATATTAATCAAAAGGACTTACTTCGTTTCTATACGCCGAGTGGCTTTAAGTCAGTTGATGCCTCGAAGTATAACTACTCTAACGGGTTGGCAAAGCTAGAAAATCTTGAGAACCAAGCGGGTGTTGAATCGAAGAGCTTGTGGTCTGAGAATGGTGGTAAGACCACGCAGTCATTGTATAGCACTGACGCACCAGAAAAGGACGAACCACGTTCTGATACATCACGTATTAAGCAGGTTAATCCGGACGGTGGCGATACGACTGATGGTGGCGATGACACACCAAATCCATAACAAGTAAAAATGTTCTTGATGTGTTGATGCAATTGTTGTCAGCCACCAAGGGCATTTTTCTTTTTTGACGAACTATCTTGACATTTGTGTTAAATAACCTGACAATAATAGTCTATTAAACGTACAAGGAGAGGCACCATGTCATTTGTTCCAAAACACCATTTTCATAAAAATGCGTTGAAGTCAGAAGTTTTTCAGTTCCGCATTGGTGAGTTAGCCACAATGACGGGTGTGTCAACGCGCCAATTACGTTACTGGGAAAGCAAAGGCATCATTTCGTCACTAAGTCGTGAAGGTGAGCAGGATGCCCGGGTTTATAACTACAAAACTTATGTCGCAGTTGCAGCCATTAAGGGCTTTTTAGATGATGGCTATACCTTAAAAGCGGCGGTTGAAAAGACCCATGAGCTTGAGCAATCGTGGCGGGTGCTGCATGAAGTGATGAGTCAGGCCGTTAAGGGTGTCATCGAACTTGATGGTAAGAATGTTGTTGATTTAGGCTATTTTGATGATGAGCAACAGCAGCGTTTATTTGCAACGATTGATGATGACAATAAGGTGCACTATATCGTGCGTCAAACAGATGAAAACTAAAAGAAAACGGTTTTGGTGGCTAGCCAAGACCGTTTTTGTCTTTTCTCAGGTTGAATAACTGGTAAACTATAAGAGGCAAAGCGGTCGTGTGTACCGCAATAAACGGAAAAGGAAGTTGTAGAACATGGCAAATTGGCAGGGATTCTACAAGTTGTCGTGGCAAGAACGCTTGCAACGGACGATTGAAAATAAAAATTTAACGGCTGATCAGGCAGCGTTGATAACGCAGCATTATGACATGGTTGGTGAACAACAGGTTGAAAATTACCTCTATAATTTTGGCGTGCCCACAGGGTTACTGTTGGAATTGCCGGTTGATGGCCGCTTAGTGACGGTACCGATGAGCACGGAAGAACCAAGTGTTATTGCGGCTGCTAATAATGGTGCACGGATGATGCGGGCTGGTGCTGGCGTGCAGACGGTTATTGAAAGTCGTCTTGTGCGTGGTCAAATTATTTTGGATAATGTTGCCGATGTTGTGGCCTTGCAAACCTATGTTGAGACACATTTAACGCAATTGCTGCAGGTGGCCAATGATGCGCACCCATCAATGGCAAAACGTGGTGGTGGTGCGAAAGCTTTAACGGTCGAAGTGCTTGATGCACAGACAGCGATTGTTAATGTCTTAGTTGATCCGAAGGCGGCGATGGGGGCTAATGTTGTTAATACCATGTCGGAAGCGATTGCTAGCGTATTGCGACAAGCGGGCTATGAGGTGTTAATGGCAATTCTCTCCAACTTTGCGACTGAGTCACTCGTTAAGGCGAAGGTAGCTGTGCCGGTAACGGCGTTGGCAACTAAGCAGGGAATGTCGGGTGCCGATGTAGCAGCTAAAATTGCAGCTGCTAGTCGGATTGAAACGTTGTCACCATACCGAGCAGTCACGTCTAATAAGGGGATGTTGAATGGGATTGAGGCAGCAGTCCTAGCCAGTGGTAACGATACACGCGCGGTTAACGCGGCCTTGCATGCATACGCTGCACAAGGTGGTCAGTATCATGGTTTGACGCGTTGGACTGTTCAAGGTGACGAATTGCTTGGTGAGACGACCTTGCCCCTAATTCTTGGCGTTGTTGGTGGTTCAATTGGGATTGTGCCAGCTGTTAAGTTGAACCATGCGTTGATGGATAATCCAACGGTTAACGAGTTGACCAGTACAATTGCCGCCGTTGGGTTGGCCCAAAACTTGGCGGCCATTCGTGCATTGGTGTCGACTGGTATACAAGCCGGCCACATGGCATTACAGGCAAAGTCATTGGCACTCCAAGTGGGTGCGACGCCAGCAGAAGTGCCAGCGTTGACAGCCGCGTTACAACAAGCGGGTAAGTTTAATGAAGCTACGGCCCGTGAATTATTAGCAAAATTACGATAAATAGACGGAAAAGAGAACAGATATGCAATTTTCAGCAGATACAGTACAACTAGTCGACCAAGTTAACCGTGTTTATCCCGGTTCAGTTGTTTTGCGTGGTAGCGGGGAGGCCACAGGTGTCTTGACGCACGATCAAGTGACGACGGATATGTTGGGTACGCGCTTGATGGTTGAAGTAACGGATGCTACGGCACCAGATTATTCAGCGACAAAAGAATTGTTGATGATGATGCTAACGCTAAGTGGTTACCCACAAATTTACTTCCAATTGAAGTCGGATAATGTCGAACTGACGGATCAACTAATGGTTATGGCGACGTACCTTTACCAACCAGCCATGCGCACGATTATCTATAAGGAACAAGCCAAGCATGGTTTGTTGACGGATGATGTTGTGGCAGCCTTTGCAAAGGGTGTCATGACAACACTAACGAAGGAAGCTGATGGGAACCGTTCTGAAGCCGCCTTGCGTGTGTTGACATTGTTGGATGCCCAAGTCTTTATGAATGCGGTTACTGGTGAGACGGCGGCGTACACGGATACGTTTGCTGAAGCTTTCCCAGAAGCATGGGCAGCTGCTCAAAAGATTGTCGCTGCTATGAAGATTGAGGGTATTAAGGATCCGTTCACTGTTCATCGGGCAGTTGTGGCGGCCTTTAAGCATTTTGATGAACAAATGGCAGCGTGGGATTTGCCAGAGTTGCATGCTAACGAGTTTGCAACGTTGACACCAGTTTTGTCAGAGCGTCAGTTGCGATTGCCTTTGGCGCAAGTTTACGATATTAAGCACACAGATATGATTGATCGTAATACAGAGAAGACCGCCTACGTTGGGTTGAATAAGACGGATGAGCAGAATAGTTTTGTTATTTCTGCGCCAGAAGAGAATCAACCAACGTTCTTCAAGGAGCTCTATAAGACATCTGTTCGTGAAGTGCTTGAACAAATTGGTCAACCATTCGTCGTGCGTCAAGCAGACTAAGGAGGTAGACGATGATGTTACTATCTGCAGAACAGCAACGATTGTTTGATGATGCCCAGAAAATTGTGTTTTTAACAGGTGCTGGCGTTTCAACGGCGTCGGGGATTCCCGACTATCGTTCTAAAGGTGGCATTTATGATGATAGTGGCGTTGTTGAACGACCTGAATATTTGTTGAGTACTGACGCGTTAAATCGTGAACCTGAGAAGATGTATCAGTTTATGAAGGAAAACATGTATTTTCCGGATGCCAAGCCAAACATCATTCACCAAAAGATGGCGGCACTAACGCACCAGGGTCGGGCACGAATCATTACGCAAAATGTGGATAGTTTGCATACCCAAGCCGGTGCAGAAAATGTTATCGAGTTTCATGGTTCGTTGTATAACATTTATGCGGTGACCGATGGTGCCCCAGCAACATTTGAGGCGTATATGCAAGATATGCGTCGGGCAGACGGTGCACTACTTCGGCCGGGAATTACGTTGTATGGTGAAATTCCCTTTCACGTGACAGAAGCCGCGCAATGGGTGCATGAGGCTGACTTGATCGTCATCGTCGGGACAAGTTTTGTGGTGTATCCGTTCGCTGGCTTATTGCAGTATGCGCAAGCTCAAGTGCCAATCATTGCGGTAAACTTGGAGACTATCCCAGCGCCAGCTAATGTTGTGCAGGTGATTGGGGATGCACAAATTTACTTTGATGAATTACGGGTATAAATTTTTGGAAAAGCTCTCGTTATTGATGGATAACGAGAGCTTTTTTGTTATCTGACGTTTTGTGTGAATTAATTTTGAAGAAAGTGTTGACGAATTGTGTTTCTATCTGTAATATAGATTAAGTTGTTTCGCAGGAAACAGCGACAAGTAAAAAGATATCGCATGAGACGTTGATAAATTGATTTAAACAAGTTGTTGACATCGTTTGAGATTCTTGTTATGATATAAAAGTTGTCGGGTGAGACAACGACGTAGGTCATTGAAAACTGAATATCGTTTCGATGAAACAAATGTGTAGGGTCATCA
>ERZ894226.108-NODE-108-length-65252-cov-14.982944_pt1 | contig 65252 bp, 60 predicted proteins | sample MGYA00380294_ERZ894226 | MGnify/ENA primary metagenome ERZ894226 (study PRJEB32331, sample SAMN06328434) | human gut metagenome | biome: human gut microbiome; feature: stool | host: Homo sapiens | collected 2014-10-29 ... | reverse complement strand
GCAAGTTAATTTTACCACAAAAATAGGACCTTTCGCATGAACGAATGGTCCTATTTCTTTTAGGGACTTATTTCACAGCCCCTTTCTTTTTAATTGCACTTATTCTTTTGTCCAGTCTTTAGTTTTCTCTATCCTCAAGATATTCCGCAAGGCTGTAATACAGTTCGCCTGCTATTCCACGTGTCTGATTTGCGGCAGTCATGGAATTCAAGATTGCCTCCTGCTCTGCTTCTGCCGCAGCAAGGAAAGCACGGTCGATTATGTTTTCCGGAATTGCTGATATCTGCACAAGTTCCTCCTCATAGCCGGATGGGATTCTGTTTGCAGTCGTAAATCCAATCATAATCTCCCCACTGCCATGACCTGTATAACCACCGGTTCGTGCGATACCAACACCGGTTCTTTTCAGAATCCGTTTGAGCTGACGACTTGTCAATGGAAGGTCTGTAGCCAGAATACTCATAATAGAACCTTTATCTTCTTCAGATGCAGCCATATCACTCTTTTCCTGTTTCCATTCCAGAATTTTAGGACCAACAGCTTCGCCATTCAGTACAAAATCTTTCGTTGCACCAAAGTTTGACTGAACCAGAACACCGATGGTGTATTCTTTTTCTCCAATCGTGATCACGCGGGATGCAGAACCGATTCCACCCTTCATGCCATAGCAGGTCGTACCGGCACCGGCACCTACATCACCTTCTTCGAATTCTTCCGATGCTAATGCAAAAGCCTCGCGCACTTCTTTTTCACCAATTGCACGTTTCTGGATATGATTGATCCGACAGTCATTGCACTCGCCTACGACCGGATTGATACTCTGAGGTTCTATTCCATCCTTCCGGCACTGTTCAATCACGATCTCAACCATTGCATCCAAAACCTTTCCGACATTTAACGTATTGGTAAGAGCAATCGGTGTCTCGAGGGTCCCCAGCTCCTCAACCTGCACAACACCGGCACTTTTTCCGAATCCATTATGAATGTATGCAGCTGCCGTATAGTGCTTGGCAAATGCATTGTCCGGTCCAGGAACGATCACGGTTACACCAGTATGATTTTCTTCTGTCTTCACCGTACAATGCCCTACCCGTATACCAGGCACGTCCGTAATTGCATTCCTTTCTCCTGTTTTTACTCTTCCGGGTACAATTCCAAAGTCCCGAATCCTTTTTGCCCCATTTTGGTTTCCTCCTTGGATTTTATTGTATTTTTCAATACATGCTGATTTCAGTATAGCACATTTTCTCCGTTGAATGATTTAATATTTCATTTTATGAGTCTGACTTTCGTGATCATCTCTGTTTTTACCGGTCTGTGATAGACAAATCCTGACTGCGGTTCAATGGCTTCTTCTACTTCTACATGTTCCAGTCGTTCAATCTCATCCCAGCCATCGATCACTTTTCCGATTACGGTGAAATTACCATTCAATCTCTCGGAGGCAGCAAGGGTGATATAGTACTGGCTGCCGGAACTGTTCTCTGGATCTCCTGCCATGGCAACAATCCCCCGATGAAAAGTAATTTTGGCATTTTCAGGATTGGTTTTAAATTCCGGTTTGATCATGATATCGATTTGTGGATCAACACCATCAAAAAACAGTGGCTGAAGGACAAATCCCGGTTCCAAACGTTCAATGGCTCTTCCGTCAAATATTCTCTTCTCTGCGAGTCGCATAACACTTGCGCAGGCAATCGGTGCAATTTCCGGCCATAATTCAAAGTGTATCACAGCATTCTCATTTACAGTTATTTCGATGATTGGTTTTTGATTCATTTTCATATTTCCTTTATCTCATTATTTTTTTCAAGGGTCAACCCACCCGTGTATGTCCCTCTTTGTATTTCATTATACAGCTTTTGCTGAAATACTCAAAGTGGAAGTTACCGCCCAAATCCTACTTCGACCAGGTTGGTTCTTCTTTCCCGGTATAATTGAATTTACCATCATTTTACTGCGATATACTTGCAAGAGATTTTTACACCTTTCAGGTTTCTGTTTGTGTGTAACAAACAAAGTGATTTGACTTTTTTGTACGCCAGAATAAAATAAAAATGGTGATTTTGCATTTTATTGACTGTATTCTGACCGGATACTATGATTTGTGCGTAAAGAATAAATGACAACATAACAAAAATAAAAAGAGGAATACAGAATGAAGAGTACAAAATTATTTCGGAATGTAACGACATATGACAAAGACTTATATGAGAAAACCTTGAAGGAAGATGCCAGAGAAGAAGGCAGAGTGGAAGGACGCGCTGAAATCAGAGCAGAATTAAATGAATTTAAACTACTAAACAAATGTCTCCTAAAATCCAAACGCTACAGTGACCTCGAACGCGCTACCGAAGACATCGAATACCAAAAGAAACTATTAAAAGAATTTGGCATTGAATAATCCCAAAACATAAATCCCATGTCCGATCACAAACTAAGATGCAATTCATCTTTTCCTGTCATCCGGCATGGGATTTTTCTTTTTAATTCTTATAGAAAATTTTATTCTTTCTTAATTGCTTTTCACAAAAAACTCCAGTACCATCAGAATAGGCGTATGTAGAAAATCGAATCATATATGATATATGAATTCTTTGATTGTAGAAAAAATTATATATCTACATGAAACATGAGATATGGCGAATTTACTTATGAACTGTTTTCTATTATAATGGAGGTAAGCAATGGAAAAACAAAAGAAGAAAGCTCGCCATAGCAAACACCCCCACAACCGGCAGTATAAAGACCGGTTATGGAGAATGATCTTTAATAACAAAGAAGATCTGCTGCAGCTTTATAATGCGATCAACCACACGGACTATCAGAACCCTGATGACCTGGAGGTAAACACATTGGAAGATGTCCTTTATCTGTCCATGAAAAATGATGTATCCTTCCTAGTTGGCGGAACCATGAATCTGTATGAGCATCAAAGCACTTTTAACCCAAACATGCCGCTTCGCGGAGTCTTTTATTTCTCCCGGTTATATGAAGGGTATGTTGCAGATAATAATCTGATGATCTACCATGAAAAAAGAGTCCGGCTTCCAAAACCGAAATATATTGTCTTTTACAATGGTACAAAAAATCAGCCAGATTCCATGGAGTTAAGGCTTTCAGACTGCTTTGAAAATACAGATAACGAAGCACCTTGTCTGGAATGCACCGCAACCATGTTGAACATCAACTATGGTCACAATCAGGAGCTGATGAAGCACTGCAGAAGGCTTGAAGAATATTCCATATTCGTCCAATGTGTCAGGGAATATATACAGTCGGAACCCTCTGTGGAAGATGCATTAGAAAAGGCAATTGATACCTGTATTAATCAGGATGTGTTGGCAGATTTTCTCAAGAAACATCGAGCGGAGGTGACAAATATGATCCTGACGACATATGATAAAGACTTATATGAGAAAACCTTGAAAGAAGATGCCAGAGAAGAAATCAGAGCAGAAATAAACCAATTAACCATATGTCTTCTAAATGCCAAACGCTACAACGATCTGGAACATGCCGCAAAAGACATCGAATACCAAAAGAAACTATTAAAAGAATTTGGCATTGAATTGAATGACACTAAGTAAATTATCTGCGCTATACCAAACGGAGGTGTTGCACATGATCTTAACGACATACGATAAAGACTTGTATGAAAAGACTTTGAAAGAAGACGCAAGAGAAGAAGGTTTTAAAGAAGGCTTTAAAAAAGGCTTAGATGAAGCACGTGCTTTAAACAAATATCTCCTAAAAGCCAAACGCTACAACGACCTCGAACGCGCTACCGAAGATATCGAATATCAAAAGAAACTATTAAAAGAATTTGGCATCGAATAAAAACTAAATAACCCTTACCCCTATCCCGTGACTGATCACCGTCTAAGATGCAGTGCATCTCCCCAATATCAGTCACGGGATCTTTTTGTCCGGAAAATCCCTCTCCCTCACCGCTATAACCAGATTACTCCTTTTCTATGCGCTCCCCGCAACCTATACTTTTTGCACCTCCATCACATTATTCCCAACTTTTACTTCTATTCTAATATCCCAATACATATAGTAGAGTCAGACACAAATATTACGACTCCTACAAATCATGATGTTGGGGACAAAAGGTATTTTGACACCTTTGATACCAGATTGCTACGTGCTTTGCACTCTCGCAATCCTCAAATCATTATATTATTACAAAAACATGACTATTTCTTGTTATTATTTAAAAAAGTTAATATTTTTCGTTATTGGTAATGATTCACGTAATGCTTTGTCAGATACAATACCTATATAAGATAAAAAAGTCTAAATAATTAGGAAGGGCAGATGAAAACTGACATGAATAAAAAGCAAAAAAATACAAGAACTTTTTTAATAAAAATCATGGATCAGCAGAACGGTACCTGGCAGGGCAGCGTTACTTGGGTGGAAGAGCAGCGAGAGCAGCATTTCCGCAGTGCCCTTGAATTATTGAAGCTGATAGACGGAGCACTTGATAACAATTATGAAGTCAGAATTGAGGAATAGAAGGAGGACGCCATGAAAAGTAAAATCAAAAAACGTTTAATAGCATTCATGCTTTGCATGGTACTTGTGCTTAGCAGTACGATATCAGCTTTTGCTGATGAGCCACAGAACACAGACAGCCAGAGTCAGGCCGAAGTCGTAACAGAACCGGCGGCAGATGAGCCACAGAACACAGACAGCCAGAGCCAGGCCGAAGTCGTAACAGAATCGGCGGCAGATGAGGCTACAGAAGATACAACTACAGAAGATACAACTACTGAAGATACAACTACTGAAGATGTGTCTACTGAAAATACGATTACCGAAGATGTGTCTGATACACCTGACATCGAAATACCTTCGAAAAAAGAATGGTCAGTACAAGTAGGAAATGCTACTGTTAAAGTAAATGGATCAGCCGATGCTCTTCCTGCAGACGCACAACTCTCCGTAACAGAGATTACTTCAGAAGATGAAGTGAAAGAGATCGAAAAAGCAGTAGAAGAAAAAGCGATCGAAGAACAGTTTTCCATCAAGAATATCTTCTCCTACGATATCAAATTCCTGGTAAACGGTTCCGAAGTACAGCCAACCACTCCGGTACAGGTCAGCGTAGATACCCCGGAGATCACATCCAGCGAGAATGCAGCAGTACTGCATGTGGATGATAACAACGTAGCGGAAGATATGAACGGTGCTGTTGATGGAGAAGGAAAAGTCGTATTTGATGCTCCGCATTTTTCTAGATATGTCATTGTTCAGAAGGGTGAATCGAAGATTAACGTTACCATTAAATACTATGATGATACCCAGAATTCAAAGCCTATGATATATGCAAGCAAAAAGGAATTATCACCTGGGGAAAGCATAAGCAATTATGACATAGCTGATAACTGGAACATAAATTGGGCAGAGAAGAGTACTGCAGATGGAAGCTTCGAACGCATATCAAATCTTAACGAAATCAAAGTCGTAAGTGATTGCACAATTAATGTTTATTATACTCCTCAAGACAAGACGATTACTGGAAGTACTACATTTTATGACTATACCGTTAAAGCCGGTAAACAGAATGGAAGTTGGGGCTCTAGTGATATATATTATTCATTTAACCAGTTGAAGAATGGCAAGTCACCAGACATTAGTAATAATCAAAAACTTATTGCAGGCTCGAATGATCCAAACGTTAAACACAATTATCAGACGTATCAAAAGTATAAGATTAGTTTGACGGATAGTAAAAACAATCCAAAAGATGCAAACTGTTACACTGGAGGAAGTAGTACAATCCCAGGATTGCTAAGAGAAATTGATGATAAAGGAAATGTAATATTCAATTACGCAGAACCGGGATTTTTTGTGGATAGTAAGGATTACATTGAGTATAGAACATCTTGGAATAGTACTGAAAAGAGATATCTGAGAAATGTGTATAAAGATTACACTCTGGAATTTCACCGAAAAGGTGATACTTATACACTTAATGGCGTAAGAAATAAAGATAACGGCTGGGTTACAGGCGCAGGAAACAATTTCTATCCGTTAGACAGCGAGCTACCTTCTTATGAAGAGAGTGAAAGAAGCCATAACTATTATTTCGGAATGCGATATGATGTCACATTCAAAATCGGTGATTATGTAGGGCCACTTAATTACAAATTCACAGGTGACGATGATTTATGGGTAGTCCTCGATGGTAAGAAAATAGTCATTGACCTTGGCGGTATTCATAGTGCAACAACAGGAAACGTTGATTTGTGGAATTATATTGGTCAGGCAGCAAATCTGACAGAAGCACAAAAACAGCAGACTCATACATTGACAATTCTTTATATGGAACGTGGTGCAGGCGCATCTAATTGTGAGATGAAGTTTACTCTTCCGTCAGCGAAGATACAGCAGGTCGATAAGACAAAGATGACAAACATTTCATTCTATAAAACAGATGCAGAAAGAAACGGTCTTCCTGGTGCACAGTTTAGTTTAACGAATGACGCCACACAGGCTACAATGCTTGCAGCTTCCGAAAGTGACGGATTAGTTCAGTTCCAGCAGCTTGTAGCCGGAACCTATACATTAACAGAAACACAGGCACCAAAAGATTATGTTACACCAACAACCTCATGGAAAGTAAAAGTAACTGCTGATAGTAGTGGTGATTTAAGTGCAAGGATATACCAGGCAGATGGTACAGAACTTGGAAAGCTTACCAGTGGTGAATACCAGATTATTAACTCAGCAAGTACACCAGTACAGCCTCCAACACCGGGCATTGTTGAAACAAAGAAAGAACTTTCTCATGAAAAGTATATTTCTAAGAATGAAGATGGTACATACAATCTTACATTAAATGTTTCAGGTGCAGTTGGAAGCGAGTCCTATGCGAATAAGCTGGATGTACTGTTCGTGATGGATACGTCGAACAGTATGAAATGGGCAATGACATATAGTGGAGATAATTCCGATAAGTATTTGTCAGATTACAAAACCAATTCAACTAGTCGTTTCTACAATCAGCAAAAAGCTGTAGAAGATGCTATTACGAAATTGAAAAACAAGAAAAATGTAGATGCTCGATTTGCAGTTGTGTCGTTTGATACAGAAGCGGGTATTGAAACAGATTGGACGAATGGAACAATTTCTTATCCTACACAAGTTGCAAAATATGGTAAGAGTAACGAACTGGCAGGTGGAACAAATTATCAAGCTGGATTGAGAAAAGCGGACGAATTACTTAAAAAGAGTAGAGCCAATGCAACAAAAATAGTTGTATTTCTATCAGATGGAAATCCGACTTTTTACTACAATACAAATAAAAAGGGACAAGAGAAGGTTTATGGTAGCGGATCAGGATATGATGAAACCGCAATGACTAAGGCCCAAACTCAACTTGGAACAATGAGTATGAACTACTTCTACACAGTCGGAGTTGGTCCTAAAGATAGTTACGATCATTTATCAAATCTGATCAGCAGTGCTCCGATTGGAACAGTAACCGGTAGTTACAACGGCACAGATTCAAGTAATTTGAAAAATGCTTTTGATTCAATCATCAGAGATGCTACAGATCTTCTTTGTACAGAGGTAACTGTAACCGATACGTTAACCGATGAAGTTGAATTAGCTGATCAAAAGTTACAGGTGGTTGTCAAAGATGAAACTGGAAAGGTTATCACCAAACTGAAAGATGCTTCAAGAAATGCAGTAGACGTATCAGAGATTATAACTGTCAGTACAGCGAAAGACTCAGATGGCAAGACTCAGATTATTATGCGATTTAAACCTGACTATAAGCTGGAATCAGGTTACACATATTATGTAACAGCAAAAATCAAGCCAACTACAAAAGCCTATCTGAAGTATCAGAATCAAAGCTATACAGACACTGGTGATGAAAATACAGACGAATATCTTGGAACAGACAAAAAACCTGGAAACGATACTAAGAATATTGGAACATCTTCAAAACAAAAAGGATTCTATTCAAACGTATCAGCTAATGTAACATACAAGTACAACAATGAAACATATACGAAACCTTATGCGAAACCTGTTATACAGGTAAATGCCAGTACAGTTTCTCACACAGTGGTTAAACAGTGGGAAAATGGCTCAGATAAAGTAGCAGTTGATGTCGAGTTGAAGGCCTATGTGACAGAAGCGGCGGATTCTAAAATAAACGCTGATAATCCGAAGTATCTTACAAGTGCAGATGTAAAAAATCTTCCGACGTCCATGCAAGTTACTTTGTCAGAAACAAACAACTGGACATATACCTGGGAAAATCTTCCAACTAAATACTTCTATGAAACTACGGGTGGTATCAAAGAAACAGATATCCATTACACAGTAGAAGAAGTCCAGACAGATGCGACAAAGGCATTTTACGGTCAGGTTACTGAGTCAAGTGATGGAAAGACCACTACGATTCTGAATAAGAAGAAAGATCAGGAAGATAAGCCGTTTATTGAAGTAACAAAAACATTTAAAGGGCTTACAAAAACACAGATTCGAGAGTTAGCTAATCCAGAGAATCCATATACAATTACATTGATTCATACTGATACAAATACGTCTAAAACGCTTACAATGAATGCAGGTGAATTAAACGATATACTTCAGGGCAATGATAACGAAAAAGTATGGACATATACCTGGAAACTGGAAGATTGTTTGGATGGCACATACAAAGTCATTGAAAGCAATTACGGTAAAGATGGATACGATGTAACCGTCACTGTCAATAAACAACAAGTTACAAATTGGACTGATTTTTCAGTAGGTACAAAGCAAGCAACAATACGCGAATATAAACAATCTGGAAAGACTACTCCGTGTTCACCAAAAGAGTTTACTATAGGCAAAGTTAATTTAATTGTTGCAAAGCTCACTGCGAACGAAGGATATTTCGTGTGGACAAACACACCGGTAAGTATCAGTGAACGTAAAGAGATAGTGAAATTGATAAATGATAAAATCGATGGAATCAAAGGAATCGGATTTAGTCCAGAAGCAGAATTACAAAAATGCTATTTCTATAGTGGAAATGGAATAAAAAACACGTTGGTATTCAGAAACGGTGAAATCAAGTATGACGGAATGTATAAACTTACGTTTGACGCATCGAAGCAGTGGTCTATGTTTGCAGCTGGAACGTACACGTTTAAAGAAACACAGAACGCTGAGATTCAGATCACGAATACTTATTCAGAGCAAACTGCAGATTTAGATTTGATTAAGACTTCAGAAGCCGGAACAAAATTTGATGGTGCAGAATTCAAGCTGTATAAGAAGAATGATGAGGGAGCATATGAACTTCAGAAATTTGAATATACAGATGATTTTGAAAAAAAACAGACAAGAGAAACCATCCAGGTAATAAATACCGATGGATCAGAAGCTGAACTCAAAAATCTTCAATCTGGACAGTACTATCTGGAAGAAGTAAAGGCACCGGAAGCTTGTATGTTGTTAGCAGACAAGATTTATTTCAAACAGGAAAAGGGTAAGATTACTTTAACAGATAAGGGTGGAAACGTACTTGCAGATTCACCTACAATGTGGACACTTTCGGGCACAGATGGAAAATATACCTTAACTGTAAAAAACAAAATTCTCTATTCCCTTCCATCAGCTGGAGGCACCGGAATTTACTTGTATATGATTGGCGGTATCTTACTTATGTTTGCAGCCGTATGGATCTTATATAAAAACAAATGCAAGGAGGTGCTGAAAAAATAATTGTAAGGATTAATTTTTCAGTGGCTTCTTGCCACACAAAAACGTTATTATCCCATATGAGGGGACAATAAAAAATGGGCAAAGCCCTTAAATGAAAAGGAGACAAAATATGAAGAAGATGAGAAAAATCTTTGCAGTGTTATTAACACTGGCTATGGTACTCGGAATGAGTATGACATCATTTGCTGCTAATGCAACAACAATTACAGTTAACAATTTAGATGCTAAGGCAACGTTAACCTCTGTACAAATCATTGCACCTGATCAAACAACTGAAACCGGATGGGCTTTTGCAAATAATGCCGCTGCTTCTTTTAAAAAAGTCGGCACTTTTGCAAATTTAACTGATCAGCAGATTATTTGGAAATTAATAAAATACGCTGATGCTAATGCAACTGTTCCATCTGGAACAGAAGCTGCAAATGCAGCTGATTTTCAGGCAGCAATGGTAAATGTAGAAAAAGATTTAGCTAACTCTTATACAAGTACTGGTGTTTCTGGTAAAGAAATCACCGTGAATAATGCCGGTGTATATGCAGTAAAAGCAACAACAACAGACACAGCCAATTACGCATATAGCCCAATGGCAGCATATATCTCTTTTGGAACATACACAACAGCTCCAACAGACTTAGCACCTGCAACAGTAAATGCAAAGAAAACAACTATTAAAATTGAAAAAAATAGCAATGAAAATGATGGTGTAGTAGAAATTGGTAAAGAAGTTACATACACTGTTAAAACAAACATTCCTTACATTGCTGACAATGTTACAGATGTTACTTATACAATTACAGATACCATTGATGGTGCAAATTACAAAACAAACGCTGCTGGGAATGTAGAAGTAAGTGTAAAAATAGGTGCTGCTAATCCTACAACTTCCACAGTTACTCCATCAACTACTCAGGATGGAAAAAAACAGATTGTCATTGACTTAAGTAACGTTGCTGCTAACAGAACAAATGCAAATGCAGAAGTAGTTATTACTTACAAAGCTATTGTTACTTCTGAAATTGTTAACAATACTGTTGTTCCTAACGACGGAACTCATCACTTTACTCCTGTTACAAATACACTTTATACTGGAAAAATTACAATTACTAAAACTGATGATTCCGAGAAGAATCCTGTTAAATTAGCAAATGCTGGATTTGTTATCTACAGAACAACAAAAGAAAATAAACCTTTATATGCACTTGTTTCAAAAGATACTTCAAAGAATAACAATGAATATGTAGTAACTGGTTGGACAGAAACTCTGAATGATGCTAAAGCAGATACCAATCTTATCATGACAGATTCTAATGGTGAAGCAGTTGTAAGAGGTCTTGATGATTCCTACGCTTACAATTTTAAGGAAATCAAAGCTCCAGAAGGATATTCTGTTAACACAACTGATTCATCTGCAACATGGGGTAACAATCAGGAAGCTTCTAATCGTACCGGTACAGCTTCTATGACAGATACCAAGCTTTCTGCTTTACCAGAAACCGGTGGTATCGGTACAACAATCTTCACAATCGCTGGATGCGTTATCATGATCGCAGCAGCTGGTCTGTTCTTCGCAAGCCGCAAAAAAACAAACAAATAATCTTTCATGATTATTTATAACCAGATATGGAATCCGGGGCAGGTCGCCCCGGATTCCTAAAAAATAATACAACAGCAAGGAGAGTTCGGATGAAACGCAAAGCAAACAAACTTATTATTGGCATCATATTTTTAGCCGGGTTGTCCTTACTGCTGTATCCATTCGTTGCAAACCAGTGGAATAACTACAGGCAGAAGCAATTGATCAGCAGTTATGAACAGACTGTATCTGAAAAGGATGCAGCACATGAGATTGATTATGACGCAGAACTGCAGAAAGCAGAAGCTTACAACGAAGCATTACTTCCAAGTATCCTTCCTGACTCATTTGCAGTAGCCGCAGCCAGTGACAAAGAAGACCAGTCCTACATGGATGCTCTGAATATTGCCGGTGACGAGATGATGGGAATCGTGGAGATCCCGAAGATTGACATCAAGCTTCCGATCTACCACACTACCGAGGAAGATGTTCTCAAACAGGCAGCCGGACATCTGGAGGGAAGCTCTCTTCCAATCGGCGGTAAAAGTACACACGCCGTTATCTCCGCACACCGTGGACTTCCGAGTGCGTCTCTTTTTACCGATCTGGATCAGCTGGAAGAAGGCGATCATTTTCTGATCCATGTATTAAACGAAACATTATGTTATGAAGTCGACAAGATTTCCGTAGTAAAACCGGAAGAAACTTCCTCTCTTGCAGTAGAAGAAGGAAAAGATCTTGTAACACTTTTAACCTGTACTCCATACGGAGTCAATACCGAGCGGCTTCTGGTCCGTGGTCACAGAGTACCTTATGTGGAACAGGAAGTTGCCGATGAGAAGACACCGCTCAGCGGAATTAGTCTTCATACAAATTATCTTTTATGGGTAATTATTGGTCTTGTAATTACCACAATCTTCATCCTTGTGTTATACTTAAAGGAGAAGAAGCTTCAAAAGAAGAAAAATGAGACCTCTTAAAAAGAGAATAAGAACGAGAAAGGGAATATGCCTATGAAAAGAAAAATCTCAACCTTCCTTTTCGGTCTGTTATTCTTGATAGGATTTGGGATTCTGATCTACCCGACGGTATCCAACCAGTGGAACACCTACAGACAGAATCAGCTGATCAGCAGCTATGACAATACAATACAGGACATGGAACCGGAGGACTTCACCTCTGAGTGGGAAAAGGCAAAAGCTTTCAATGATACCATTCAGCAGAACAACCTCTACGGAGATGTATTCGGTGAAGATGAAAATGACATCAAAGATACCGAATACTGGAAGATCCTGAACGTTGCAGATGACGGAGTAATGGGATACCTTTCCATTCCGAAGATCAACATCAAGCTTGCCATTTACCATGGCACCGGTGACAAGGATCTGCAGACCGGCGTCGGACATCTGAACGGCACAAAGCTTCCGATCGGAGGGGAGAGTACCCACAGTGTTCTCGCAGCACACCGTGGACTTCCAAGCGCAAAGCTTTTTACCGATATCGATCAGCTCAAAGTTGGCGATAAATTTTACATCCATGTACTGGATGAAGTCCTTGCCTACAAGGTAGATCAGATTCTTCCGATGGTAGACAAAGACGATCATGAAACACTGGAGAAAGCACTCCAGATTGAAGAAGGAAAAGATCAGGTAACTTTATTTACCTGTACACCATACGGAGTCAACTCCCATCGTCTTCTCGTAAGAGGAACCAGAGTTCCATATAACGGCGAAGAGGATGCTACCGAATCAGTTACAGATTCTATGGTAAAAGCCATTCAGAATTATTATATGCTCTATTTAATTTTAGGACTTTCAATCACGATTCTTGTGATCATTCTCTTGCGATTCCTTTCCAAGAGAAAAGTTCACAAAGAATAACCAAGATTTTTAAGGAGGACATGAGGCGATGATGAATAAACGATTAAAACAGGGAAGTACTTTTCTCTTAGCTGTCGCTCTTACATTTCCACTGCTCACTCTTCCGGGTGCGAAAGCCGCAAGCGCGATCGATACCGATGCAGAGTGTTCCATCCAATTTGACATTGGTGGAAACAGTGAACTTCTAAATGACGACGTTACTGTTCAGGTCAATCTGTACAAAGTTGCATCGGTTGATGTATCCGGCAACTATACCGCAACGGATGCATTCACCGGACTGGATCTTTCTTCCGTAAGTGCTGATAACCTGGATACGGCAGCTGCTACCTGGGCAGAACGTGCCAAAGAAGCACAAGGTAAGTTGACAGATTCAAAGGGAAATACGGTTGTTGATCCAACCGAAACCGTTACACTGCAGAACGGAAGAGGCTACCAAGATAAATTGGAGACCGGACTTTACCTTGTAGATACACCAAAAGTGATTACAACCAATTATACTTATACCTTTACTCCTTACCTTGTATCACTTCCGACCAATAACTACTACAGTGGTAACGGTGCAAGTGATGACTGGATCTACGATTTGACCAAAGAATACAACAGTGCAGTTGGTCTGAAACCGGAACAGCACGTAAGATACGGTGATCTGGTGATCAAAAAGGAACTGGTAGATCACAATGCTACCTTCGGAGACAAGGCAACCTTCGTATTCCAGATCGATATCACAACACTGGATGAGAAAAAAGAAACCAGAATCGAAGAGCTTACCTTTAGCGCAGCAGGTAATGATTCTGTAACGATCACGAAGATTCCTGCCGGCTCTCATGTCAAGGTAACGGAGGTTTACAGCGGTGCAAGCTATGAACTCGCTTCTGCTAAAAGTCAGGAAACAGACATCATTGCTAATCCTGAAAAAGAAACCGAAGTAGAATTCAGACCGGCAGAGGTTTCATTTATCAACAAACACGATGGACGTACCAATGGCGGCTACGGTGTAAAAAATAATTTCAAACTGGACGAAAATGGTCAGTATCAGTACACCAAACCGGCAGCAAAGAACTAGGAAGGGGGAGTCGGAATGAGAAAGTTACATAAAAAACCACTTATCATGGCAGCAGCAACACTTGCTCTTACCGGAACCCTGGCAGTTGGAAGCGCGATGGCGTATTTTACAACCTATTCGACAGCCGGTGGCGGTGTGAAAATGAATATGGGATTTACTGAGACAGTCCCGAAAGAAGACGTTGATGAAAACGGAAAGCACATTACAATTGAAAATACCGGTAATTATGACTGTTTCGTAAGAGTCACAGCATTCGCACCGGTAAAGCTTACTTATAACGCACCAAAAGGCGGATGGACAGACCGCGGTGACGGCTACTGGTATTACGATGAAGTACTTCCGGCAAAAGCAAAAACCACAAAGGAACTCAACATCAAATACTCGTTCCCGTCAGTGGATGACAAACCGGAAGAATTCAACATCGTAGTCATCCAGGAATGCACCCCGGTTCTCTACGACGAGGACGGCAATCCAGACGCCAACTGGAACCATGTAATCAAAGACGACAGCACACAGACGACAGAGTAGGAGGTAATGAGAATGAAAAAGAAAAAGAAATCATTTCCAAAGAAACCTGCCCTGATCCTGACAGCCGCAGCACTCCTGCTGGTTGGAAGCACTGTCGGCAGTACACGCGCCGCACTCACTTACTACAGTGAGAATTATTCCGCACAGATGAATATGCAGAGTATCGGCGTATCTCTTCTGGAAAATGACAAAGTAGTCAGCAGCCGGGATTATGTATCGAACAATGAATGGAAGGGAACCTCAGAAGGTACACTTCTCACAAACCTTCTTGGAAAGGATGAGACATTTACACCCGGCAAGAAATATAACGAAGCAATCAGCGTCAAGAACAGCGGTACGATCGACACTTTTGTACGTGTGATCATCACAAAAAGCTGGCAGGACGAAAAAGGCAATAAGAACACGAACCTTTCACCGGATCTGATCGAGCTGAACTTCCTCACAGACAACGGATGGCAGGTTGCAGATGCACAGTCCACGAGAGAGCGTACCGTTCTTTATTATACCAAAGCTCTCAAAGCGGGTAAACCGACACCGGCATTATCGGATACACTCCGAATCAATCCTTCGATTGCATCGGATGTAACAAAGGTACCAAAAGATAAAACCATCACTTATACTTACAAGTACAATGGCTACACCTTCCACATTGACGCAGAGGTGGATGCAGTTCAGACACACAACGCAAAGGACGCAATCAAGAGTGCCTGGGGCGTGGACGTAAATGTATCAGACGACGAAACAACAATGAGCTTACAGTAGGGAGGTACAGAGTATGAAAAAGAAAATTTTGTGCCTCGCCATGACAGTGATAATGGCAGCAGGGGTACACACAACTGCATTTGCAAAAGACTATCAGGGAGCCGATGGATGGCAGGTTCATTTCACCGGCGACAAGATGGAAAGCAATTTTGAAAACAAGACTGTTTCCGATGAGCTGGCAGCGATCCAGCCGGGTGACAGCATTGAATTGAAGGTTCAGCTGAAGAACTCCGATAAAGGCGAGACCGATTGGTACATGACCAATGAGATCATCCAGACACTGGAGGAAGCACAGGAATCCGCTGAAGGTGGTGCTTACAAATACAAGCTGACTTATGTTGGAAGTGACAATACCGAAAAGGTACTCTATAACAGTGATACCGTCGGAGGCGAAGGTTCATCTAAGAACGGTGAAGGTCTGAAGGAGCTTGGAAACTCTACCGAGAAATATTTCTACCTCGGCCGTCTTGCTTCCAATGGTACCGGAACCGTACACCTTACCATCGGTATCGAAGGTGAGACCCAGGGCAATGGTTACCAGAACACGCTCGCAAAGCTTCGTATGAACTTTGCAGTGGAAAAGGTAAAAGTAAGCAATACCATTACCAAGACGAAAATCGTCAAGACCACCAATACCGTTAAGACCGGTGATACCGCAAGAGTTCTTCTCTTCTGTGTACTTGCACTGATCAGTGGACTGATTCTTCTTGCATACGGTATCTACACACTCAATAAGAACACAAAAAGACGCAGACAGAAAGGAGAGTAAGCAGATGAAAAGATGGAAAAAATTACTGGTTTCTCTTCTGACTGTATCAATGACGATCGGTGCATCCACGATGAGCGTTATGGCTGCTGACGGGTATACCTATAAGGTAACTTTATCGGCAGGTAATAAAGGAACGATAAACGGCCAGGCTAAGGTGGAGCAGGATTCTCTTTTCGCCGGTTCTACTGTTACTTTTAATCTGAAGAACGTTCAGGTAACCGATGACAAATACTATGTCAAAGGAATCCGTCTCAGCGGACGTGACAATGAAGAAACTCTTGCTTCTCCTGTATTAGACAATGTAACCGGCGATGCCGACTATGTAGTAGCCTATGGAATCAAAAAGGACATGGTTGCCTACACCGTAAACTATCAGGATGCTTCCGGTAAGGCGCTTGCAGAAAGCCAGACCTTCTACGGAAATGTCGGTGACAAACCAATCGTCGCTTATCAGTATATCGAGAATTATATTCCAGATGCTCTTGCACTTACCAAGACTTTGAGTAATAATGTATCTGAGAATGTATTTACGTTTACCTACAAACCGGGTGCTACAGACCGTGTTGTTACAACAACCACCACCATCACAACGACTGTTCCTGGTACAACAACTCCTGGCACAGGTACCGGTAATGCCGGTACAGCAGGTGGCACGACAGGCGGCACAACCGGTGGAACTGCCGGCACAACCGGTGGAACTGCCGGCACAACCGGTGGAACTGCCGGAACTACAACCGGAACTACCGGTGGCACAACAGATGGAACCACAACCGGTACAACCGATGGTACAACGACAGATAACGATTCTCAGGATACGACAGACGATACGACCACCGCACCGGATGAACAGACACCAAAGTCTCTGGTAGATCTGGATGATGAAGACACTCCAAAAGGAAATATCGATGCGAAAGACAAGACGAGCAAGACTCCGATCGCAGCAGGGATCGGCATTATCGTTGTTGCGGTAGCAGCTCTCGCAGGACTGATCGTATTCTTGAAAAAACGTGCAAAATAAAAAAGCGCGGCACTAAAGGAGAAGTCTTTTTTGAAGAGAACGAAGAAAAAGAAAAGCCCGGTGGCTGCATTTTGCAGTGCACTGGGCACTGTTTTACTGACAGTACTGATTCTTGCCTGTATTCCGCTGACGCTTCCGAAAGCTTTTGGTTTTCAGATGTACACCGTGATCAGTGGGAGCATGGAACCGGCGATCCCGACGGGAAGCCTGGTCTATGTCCGGTATGAAGAACCAGACACGATCGTCAAAGATGATGTCATTGCTTTTTACAGCAACAATGCAGACGGCTCGATCATCACCCACCGTGTAGTATCCAACAGCCCGGCGATGGGACAGTTTATCACCAAAGGGGATGCCAATGAGGAAAAAGATATGAATCCGATCCCTTACAACAACTACATCGGAAAAGTAAAGCTTTCTGTTCCGGTTGTCGGCGGTATCGCACAGGCTGCAACCGGCACTGCCGGAAAGATTGCCGCTGCATCTATGATCGGTCTTGCTGTGATTCTTGAAATCGTTGCTGCCATGCTTGATAGACGCGATGACGAAGACGAATAAAAGAGAACGTTTTTCATTTTAGCTTGCTAAAGTGTGAAACATTTGCTAAAATAATATCAGATTGTATTGTCAGAAGAAGATGGGGGAATTTCACAATTCTCCCATTTGTCATATATTGAAAAGAATGGAGAGGTGAACGGATTGTTATCCAACCAGATTTTACAGAGAACAATCAATGAAATAGGGGATATCATCGAGTGTAACTGTTCCATCTGGAACACAGACGGAGTGATGCTTGCAGCTGTAGGTAAGGAGAAGCCTGCAGTAAAAAAAGCTGTCTGCTCATTTTTAAAAGAGCTGGAGGTTACCGGCGTATCGGAGGAGCACCTGGATGAATGCTATGGTCTGTTTCCGGTTTATGATGATGATGAACTGACTTATATTTTCGTGATCGAGCACAATAATGAGATTGATGTGCATACCAGCGGGCGCTTAAGTGTCTGCCAGCTGGAGAGCCTTTTAAGATCCGGAAGCGAACGTCTTGACCGTAACCGTTTTATCCAGAACCTGCTCCTGGATAACCTGCTTCTCGTAGATATCTACAACCAGGCGAAAAAGCTTGGTATTACAGTTGAGCAGCGCAGAGTCGTCTATCTGATCGAACCGAAAAATCCGGATGACACGATCGTCCTGGATATGATCCGTGGGATTTATTCCTCGGGAACCGGTGATTTTGTTACTGCCGTAGATGAGGGACATATTATTCTGATCAAGTCCCTTGACAGTACGGATGATTATGATACGATCCGTTCGACTGCCGATATGCTGGTGAATGCGATCAACACCGAAGCTATGGTCAATGTCCGGCTTTCCTTCGGAACCATCATTCCCGAACTCAAAGAGGTCTCACAGTCTTACAAAGAAGCTGGCATGGCTCTGGATGTGGGACGTATCTTCTATCCGGAACGCAATATTTTATCCTACCGCGAACTCGGTATCGGACGGCTGATCCACCAGCTTCCCGTTTCCTTATGCGAGATGTTCCTGGAAGAAGTATTTGCCGGAAATACCGTTGATCAGTTTGACGAAGAAACCTTATCCACAGTTGATAAATTTTTTGAAAACAGCCTGAATATTTCGGAGACAGCAAGACAGCTTTTCGTCCACCGGAATACGCTCGTCTACCGGCTGGAGAAGATCCAGAAGCAGACCGGGCTGGATGTCAGAGTCTTTGAGGACGCCCTGACATTTAAGATTGCTCTGATGGTCGCAGACCACATGAAATTCATAGAAAACAGAAAATAGGAGGACATGATATGGTGAAATTATACGAAGGCGGTGCTTATCTTTTACACGGTACTGAGGTAATTGCAGATGCACCCGATGCACTTGCTGCCGTAAAAAGCAAGACAGGTATTGAGACAACAAAAGAAGCTGCTGCAAAAGAGACAATGGCTTATGGGATCTTAAGTGCGCATAATACTTCCGGTAATATGCAGCAGCTTCAGATCAAATTTGACAAGCTGACTTCGCACGACATTACCTTTGTCGGAATCATCCAGACTGCAAGAGCATCCGGACTGGAGAAATTCCCGATCCCTTATGTTCTGACCAACTGCCATAACTCTCTGTGTGCAGTCGGCGGTACGATCAATGAAGATGACCACATGTTTGGACTGACCTGTGCGAAGAAGTACGGCGGTGTCTATGTTCCGCCTCATCAGGCCGTTATCCACCAGTTTGCCCGTGAAATGCTCGCAGGCGGCGGCAAGATGATCCTTGGTTCTGACAGCCACACCCGTTATGGTGCACTCGGTACCATGGCAATGGGAGAGGGCGGACCGGAACTTGTAAAACAGCTTCTGAACAAGACTTATGATATCAAGATGCCGGGCGTTGTCGGAATCTATCTGGACGGCGAACCGATGAAAGGTGTCGGACCGCAGGACGTTGCCCTTGCGATCATCGGCGCAACCTTCGGCAATGGCTATGTCAATAACAAGGTCATGGAATTTGTCGGACCTGGCGTTGGCAAATTAAGTGCAGACTTCCGTATCGGAATCGATGTTATGACGACAGAGACAACCTGCCTCTCTTCTATCTGGAGAACCGATGACAAGATCAAAGAGTTCTACGATATCCACGGAAGAAGTGATGACTTCAGGGAACTGGAGCCTGGCGCAGTCGCTTACTATGACGGTCTTGTATACGTCAATTTGAGCGAGATCAAGCCTATGATCGCCATGCCGTTCCATCCGTCCAATGTCTACACCATCGAGGATGTCAATGCCAACCTTGCAGATGTTCTCCACGATGTAGAGCAGCGCGCGCTGGTAAGCCTGGACGGTGCTGTGGATTACTCTCTTCAGGACAAGATCGTAAATGGTAAACTTTATGTCGATCAGGGTATCATCGCAGGCTGTGCCGGCGGCGGTTTTGAAAATATCTGTGCTGCCGCAGACATCATCCGTGGCAAATACATCGGATCAGATGAATTTACCTTCAGTGTTTACCCGGCAAGTACACCGATCTACATGGAGCTTGTGAAAAATGGTGCGGTTGCTGACCTGATGGAAGCCGGTACGATCGTGAAGACTGCCTTCTGCGGACCGTGCTTCGGTGCAGGGGACACTCCGGCAAACAATGCATTTTCCATCCGTCACTCTACCCGTAACTTCCCGAACCGTGAAGGAAGCAAGCTGCAGAGTGGACAGATCGCATCTGTTGCCCTTATGGATGCACGTTCCATTGCCGCAACTGCTGCGAACAAAGGTTTCCTTACTCCGGCAACAGATTTTGATATTGAATACAAGAACCCGACCTACCACTTTGATTCCAGAATTTACGCCAACCGTGTATTTGACAGCCACGGCGTTGCTGATCCTTCGGTTGAGATCAAATTCGGACCGAACATCAAAGACTGGCCGGCAATGAGCGCTCTTCCTGAGAATCTGATCCTGAAGGTCGTATCTGAGATCCACGATCCGGTTACAACGACAGACGAACTGATCCCGTCCGGCGAGACTTCTTCTTATCGTTCCAACCCGCTTGGACTTGCTGAATTTGCACTTTCCAGAAAGGATCCTGCCTATGTAGGACGCGCGAAAGAGGTCCAGAAAGCCCAGAAAGCGATTGAAGCAGGTACTTGTCCACTGGATGTACTGGATGAATTAAAACCGGTGATGGCAGCAATCCAGAAGTCTTATCCGGAAGTCGGCAAAGGAAATATCGGTGTCGGAAGTACCATTTTCGCGGTCAAACCTGGTGATGGTTCTGCCCGTGAGCAGGCTGCTTCCTGCCAGAAGGTTCTCGGCGGCTGGGCGAATATCGCGAATGAGTACGCAACCAAACGTTACCGCTCGAACCTGATCAACTGGGGCATGCTTCCGTTTATTACCGAAGAGGAACACACAAAGCTTTCTTTCAGGAACGGTGACTATCTCTTCGTGCCGGATATCCGCAAAGCAGTAGAAGATAAAGCTTCCACGATCAAGGCTTATGTCGTAGGCGATGATCTGAAGGAGATTGATCTGAAGCTCGGTGATCTGACGGATGCAGAACGTGAGATCATCCTCAAAGGATGTCTGATCAATTATTACAGAGGTTAATTTTTCTCAGACAATGATATGATTTAAAAGGGACGGAAATTTTTCTGTCCCTTTTTGCAACACTTCCGACTTTTTTATACTCTTATATACAAAGAACCTGTTATGAGAGGAGGGACCTTATGATCGATGCAATTGCATTTAAAGAATTATATAAGACGGTTTATCAGGATCTATATCGTTTTGCGCTCTGCATGATGCATCATCCGCAGGATGCAGAAGACGCCGTCAGTGAAGCCGTTCTTTCCGCCTATGAGAACATACATAAATTACGCAAAGAAGAAGCATTCCGTTCCTGGATCTTTCAGATTCTGGCAAATGTGTGCCGCCGGAAGTTAAAGAGCCGTGAACGGACCGAGACCGAGCTGAAAGAAGACCATGCTTCTGCCACATACTGTGACGGACTCCGCACAGATGTGGAACGTGCTTTTCTTATTCTCGATGAAGACGATCAGCTGATCATCGGCTTATCCGTCTATGGCGGTTACAACAGTAAAGAGATTGGAAAAATGCTAAGGCTGAACCCGAATACAGTCCGCTCCCGCAGAAAGCGTGCCCTCGAAAAGATGAGCTGGCTTCTGAAAGAGTAGGATAAAAGAGTAATAGGAGGTGTTTCATATGACAGATCACGAAAAAGAAATACTGGATAAAATAAAACAATCTACGGAAAAAACTCCTGTTCCGGAAAGCCTTGCACCGGATCAGATTATGAAAATGCTGGAAGAGCATAACAGCACTCAGGCTTCCGGACATATCCCGAAAAAGCATGGATTTTCCCGCGGCCACCGGATGCGCGGAGGACTTATCGCTGCCGCACTGGTACTGGTTGTCGGCATTGGCGCCCACATCCGCCAGCAGAATCTTTCTTCAGACTCAGCCACTTCTTCCACAAAAGGCAGTTCTTCAATCGGTACATCCTCCGGTAAGCTTGTCTCTTCCGATACTTTAGAGACGGCAACCGATTATGATGAAATCTACACATACCTGCAATCTTATCAGGATGAGTTGGATTCTTCATCTGTTACCGGTTCAACCGACAGCGGAATTGTCATGTATTCAACTGAAACAGCCGACAGTGGTGCACGCACCGATAGTTCCAGCTCCTCTTCGGATTCTTCAACAGCCTCTGCACGTGCTGTGGATACTTCATTTTCCGATACCAACGTCCGCACAGAAGGCGTCGGTGAAGCAGACATTGTAAAAACGGATGGAAGTTATCTTTATACACTGAAAGCAAACTCACAGGAAATTTCCATTGTAGATATCCGGTCTGATCAGATGAAGGTTGTTTCCGGTATTTCGCTGAATGAGAATTTTCAGGCATCCGAATTTTACCTGAGTGACCAGAAGCTTTTTGTCCTTGGCAACATGCAGAACACGCAGGTTGATTCTGACAGTAAAACCTTGTACCGCGGCAGCTGTACCCGTATCCAGACTTATGATCTGGCAGATATCAACAATCCGAAATCCATCGGAACCGTGGATCAGAGTGGTTACTACCGCACTTCACGTTTTAAAGACGGATATCTGTATGTATTCAGCGACTATTATATTTACGATACGATCACCAAAAAAGATTATCCTTCCTATGTTCCGCTTGTTGGTGACAATCTTCTGAAGCAGTCGGATATCTATCTCCCGACGAACCATGCAGCAGACCAGTACCTTGTTGTCAGCTCCGTTTCCGCTTCCAGTCCGGATAAGGCAGTAGACCAGAAAGCAGTCATGTCTGAGAATGGCGAAGTCTATGTGAGTGAGAACAACATTTATATTTACGAGTATGCGAACAGCAGTATCCTCGCAGATAATCTTGCGGCAAAGAATCAGACGATCCTCCGCAAGCTGTCTTACAATAAAGGAAAACTTTCCGGCTCTGCCCAGGGCAAAGTAAAAGGATATCTGAACGATTCCTTCAGCATTGATGAGTATGACAATACGTTGCGGCTGGTGACAACGGTTACGCATAATGTCGGAAGCTCTTCACAGTCCAATTCAGTCTATGTGCTGGATGCAGATTTGAAAACAATCGGTAAGATCGAGGATCTTGCCAAAAATGAACAGGTCTATTCCGCAAGATTTTTCGGCGATACCGGTTACTTTGTAACTTATGAACAGACAGATCCTTTATTCTCCGTAGACTTTTCCGATCCGGAGAATCCGAAGATCCTTGGCAAGCTGAAAATTCCCGGCTTTTCGGAATACCTGCATTTTTACAGTGATAACCTGCTTCTTGGCATCGGTATGGATACAGATGAAAATGGCATTACAAACGGGGTAAAGATCTCCATGTTTGATATCAGTGATCCTTCGGATGTGAAGGAAGTCAGCAAGTACACACTGGATCAGTACTATTACTCGGATGTTTTTTCTGACTATCGTGCAGCACTGGTTGATCCGGAAAAGAATCTTATCGGCTTTCCGCTTTCCGGATCTGCCAACCAGTATGTGATCCTTTCTTACGATAAAGATCAGGGCTTCCAGGTACAGATGCAGGAGGAAGTCAACGGTAATTCTTATCTTGGAACCCGCGGTGTGTATGCAAACGAAAAGTTCTATGTGATCAATGGAAATGCAATTGAAGCATACCGGATGGGAGACTATGTGAAGATAGATGATCTGCTGCTATAGTGCAGCTTTGCAGAAGGAGCTGCCGCTCCGCATACTTTGTACACCATTCCACATCACCTTATACACCAAAATCGTATATACAAAAACAGGTGCCCACTTGGATATATCACTAAGATATACTTACATGGACACCTGTTTTATATTTTCATTTACCTGTTATTCCACACCGTTAAAGCAGTAGGTACATACCTGGCATGCATCAATCCCGATTGATTTGATCAGATCATCCAGTCTGTGATAACGAAGTGAAGTGAAATTCTGTCTCTTGCGGATTTCCTCCAGCATTGCTGCATACCGTTCACTGTTCGGATCCGCATATTCACCCAGTACATTGACATCATTGTCGCCTTCCCACTCACGGATGATCCTTCTTGTGATCAGATCCAGGTCTGATTTGGAACGGGAGAAGTTCAAATATTTGCATCCGTACAAAAGCGGTGGACATGCCGGGCGGACATGCACTTCTTTTGCGCCACTCTGATACAGGAACTCTGTCGTCTCACGGAGCTGTGTGCCACGCACGATAGAATCATCGATCAGCAGCAGGCTCCTGTCTTCGATCAGACTATGTACCGGGATCAGTTTCATTCTGGCGATCAGATTACGCTGACTCTGTGTTGTCGGCATGAAGGATCTTGGCCAGGTCGGAGTATATTTGATAAATGGTCTTGCATACGGAATACCTGATTCATTTGCATAGCCTATCGCATGAGCAATACCCGAATCCGGAACTCCTGCAACAATATCCACGTCGATCGAATGGTCATCTCTCTGTGCTAAAAGCTTTCCACAGTTGTAACGCATTTCTTCTACACCAACCCCTTCATAAGAAGAAGTAGGATATCCATAGTATACCCACAGGAACGAACAGATTCTCATCTTTTCACATGCAGGACTTACAGTCTCCACAGATTCCGGTGTCACGTAGACGATTTCCCCAGGTCCCAGCTCTTTGTAATCTGTGTATCCAAGGTTGATATATGCAAAGCTTTCAAAGGAAACGCAGTATGCATTCTCTTTCTTTCCGATCACAACCGGTGTACGTCCGAGAAGGTCTCTGGCTGCATAAATTCCATTCTCTGTCAGAAGCAGAAGCGTCATCGAGCCTTCAACTACTGACTGCACATAACGGATTCCCTCAACAAACGAATCCTTTTTACAGATCAATGCCGCAACCAGCTCTGTAGAATTGATCTGTCCATTGGTCATAGACTGAAAATGTGTATGTCCATTTTCATAAAGATTCCGAATCAGCTGATCCGCATTATTGATCTTACCTACTGTCGTAATTCCAAAGCATCCCAGATGCGACTGGATCAGAATTGGCTGTGGATCATAATCTGAAATACATCCAATTCCAATATTTCCCTTCATTGTATCAACATCTTTTTCAAATTTTGTACGGAACGGCGAATTTTCAATATTATGAATTGCTCTCTTCCAGCCATCACTTCCGTAAGTAGCCATACCTCCGCGGCGGGTTCCAAGATGCGAATGATAATCTGTTCCATAAAAAAGATCCAGATTACATGCTTCTTTTGATGCAACGCCAAAAAATCCTCCCATATCTGTAGGTCTCCTTTCTTTATCCCAATGCCATAGCCTGTATTTTTCATCTATTTTTTAGTGTATCATGCATTTATGGACGGAAACAATAGCAAAACCCCGAATATATTGCAAATGGCTATAACTATTTCTAATCGTATTTATAATTGTTTGAATTTTCTGATATATATATTACGATTCCAATTTTTTCTAATTTTATAAAAATTATTTCAAAATTATATTGACAAATAAGTATTTGGGTGTTATTATTAAGTCAATCCAAAAGAAAAGAAGTTCCTGACGAGAAAGGGAATTTCAAAAAGATATTTTTTAATCTGTTACATAGTTTCATATATACTCGCCAAGAGTATAAGATGAAGAACCAGATCAGAAAAGGGTAACAAGAATAATTGTTATTTGAAGGTTAGAAAGTTTTAAAAAAGCAACTATACATTTTGGTTATGAGCGTTTTGTAAGCGGAGTGTGTAGAGAACAATTTTTAAAATTGATAATTTATAATAATAAGAGAAAATTGATATCTGACTTCTGAACAGAAAAAAGTATAAGAGAAAAAGAATATCCGGATAAAATTTTGGAACGAGAACGAAAGGAAGGAGGCTTTGACCGTTGGATATTTCATCATCTAAAACTCAATATGTTAATGGTATGGCAAATGTAAATTCCTGTGAGATGAGCCTTAACCATAGATTATAATCCGGTAAGAGAAAAGTTAATGATAAAAAAGGTCGGAGTAGTAGATAAACCGGAAGCGATTATAAGATATAAAAAGATTCAGCATTTGTTGACATATTGAAGTAAATACCACAGTAATTCAAGATCAGAAAATGTGTAAAGAAACATTCATTGATAAGTAAATTTAACAGTGACGAGAAAGCTGATAAATACCAAAATTGGATTACCTGATTATATAAAATAACGAACGATCAGAATTGATCAAAATCGATTCATATGATTTCATTTTTATAAATTTTATAAAATCTGAATATCATATGAAATGCTCAAAGAACTTACAGGAATAAGAATTACTTAATTCCTCCGATATAAAAATAAAAATTACAATTGAATATTCCGAGACAGCCATTCAAAAGATGGCTGTCTCCTTTTTTTCTGTTACCAGCTCCCAATTTGTGAATTTTTTGTAATATTTTTTTAACATTTCTGAAAAATATCAGCCGTAATTTTTGACATTGACAACGCTCTATGATACACTTAGTAAGTAAAATTATAAGACTTTTGTTTTCCGTTTCTGGTACAAAAGTCAGACTTACTGAGGAAAAGTAAAATAATTAATAATAATCATATGAGGTGAGAAACGTTGGATAAATATGAATATCGCGCAAAGACAGAGCAGATGCTTGCGTATGCCGAACAGAAGTCTTACCAGAAAGCGATGTCGATTGCAGATACGATCGACTGGCGTAAAGTAAAAAATACCGCCATGCTCTCTACCGTAAGCGAAATCTATGAAAATGCGGGGGAACTTGGTAAAGCACGTGATACCTTATTTATTGCGTATGATAAAGCACCTTCCAGCAGAAAGGTTGTATACCGCCTGGGAATTATTTCTCTGAAGCTGGGACATTTCGATGAAGCAGCTGATTGCTACGAAGAATTTGTCAAGCTTGCTCCGAAAGATCCAAACCAGTACATTCTCCGGTATAAGATCTTAAAAGCACAGAAAGCGCCAGTCAAAGAACAGATTGAAGCTCTTGAAGATTTCAAGCATTCTGAATACGTTGAAAAATGGGCATATGAACTTGCCAGATTATACGCTGAAGCTGGTATGACTTCCGAATGTCTTGATGAATGTGATGATCTGATTCTCTGGTTCAGCGAAGGTACTTATGTATACCAGGCAATGGAACTTAAAATGAAATACAAACCGCTGACTCCACTTCAGCAGGAAAAATACGATCATCGAAATGATGGTATCGGCCGTAAGGATTCTTCCAAGAGAAAACCTTCCTTCCGAAAATCCAAAGAACGTCCGGCACCGAATCCACGAATTGCAGACAAGGTCCGCAAAGATGTACATGTCACAGACAGTATTGATCTTCCGGATCTTCCAGAGCCAATGGCCCGGACACATGCTTCCGAACCAGAAGCTGAGTCACAGCCAAAAACCCGGATTCGAAGCACTTCCGATATTTCCACAACCATTTCCGGTGCTTCCCTTTCAGATGCCCTGAAAGCCGGTGTTGCCGTTGCAAGTGGTGCAGTTGCTCCTGAATCTGCTTCAGACGATTCACAGATGACCGGTAAGATGAAGATTGAAGAAATTCTTGCCAACTGGGAAGCAACTCAGCGTGAAAATGCAAAGATTCTTGAAAAGAGCCAGGAGGAAGCTGAGAAAGAAAAAGCCCTGCGCGAAAAGAAGAAAGAAGAAGAAGAGGAAGTTCTTGGAGCTACAAAACCAATCCTTTCTGATGATATCCGCAAACTGATGGAACAGCTTGAAAATGGTGAAGAGCCTGAAATCACCGATGAAGATGCTGAAGATTTCGTTGATGATGAAGAGGATGAAGCGACTGAAAGCCCGGAAGATTCATCCAAAGAAGCTTCAGACACTGACGAGGAAGATCCGGAAGAAAATGATTTTGAAGAAATCGTTGACTCCGAAGAAGATGATGAATCGGATGCGGTTTACGATGAAGAAGCTGAATACGAGGATGAAGACGATTCCGAGTATGACGACGACGAGGAATACGAGGATGAAGATGATTCCGAGTATGACGACGACGACGAATACGAAGATGAAGATGATTCCGAGTATGACGACGACGAAGAATACGAAGATGAAGATGATTCCGAGTATGACGATGACGAGGAATACGAAGATGAAGATGATTCCGAATATGACGATGACGAGGAATACGAGGATGAAGACGATTCCGAGTATGACGATGAGGAAGAATACGAGGATGAAGACGAAGATGACTACCAGATCGATGATGAATTAGATGAAGATCATAAAGAGGATTTTGATTTTGAAAAAGAATCTGCTCTCGATATCGATGATCATGATTCTGACGAAGATGATGGTGATTTTGCAGACCTTGATTCCTTTGAAGATGAAGAAGAATTAGATAGCAGTGATAATTATCTTGATCTTGAATTTGACGAGAAACCGGCTCCTGAGCCAGAGAAAGAAACTTCAAAATCAGCGCCAACTCCTGATATTGACGAAGTTCTTGAAATCGAAGAACCGTCAGAAGATGAAATCACCGAACGCATGGGTAAATTCGATACCGGATTCGTTGTACAGGGTCGTTACGATCTGAGTGCAACAAGTGAGATCGGACTGAAGCTTGGACTTACTGAAGAGCAGAAGCAGCTGTTCTCTTACTTTGTACCGATCCGTGGTGTCAGTGAACAGCTTGTTGAAATCCTTGATAACGACAAACGTTGCCGTAACCGTTATGGAACTTCCCGCACAGGCAACATCCTGATCCTTGGCCGCAAGGGAAGCGGAAAAACAGTCCTCGCAGTTGATATTGTAAAAGCAATCCAGAAACAGCGCAGACTCAAACAGGGTAAAGTTGCAATCGTAACCGGTGATTCTCTGAACAAAAAGGACATCGGAAGTATCATCGATAAGCTGAACGGTGGCGCACTGATCATCGAAAAAGCTTCCAAGATGAATGACAGAACCATCCGTGAACTGAATGACATGATGGATGAACAGACCGGCGAACTTCTCTTCCTTCTGGAAGACCAGAAGAAACCGCTGGAAAGAATGTTTGCATCCCATCGCGAATTCAAACGTAAATTTACTTCCAGACTGGAGCTTCCGGTATTCATCAATGATGAACTGGTTACATTCGGTCAGACCTATGCTAAGGAAAACGGATACCGTATCGATGAAATGGGAATCCTTGCATTATACAGCCGGATTGATATGATGCAGAGAGAAGATCATGCGGTTACTGTTGCAGAAGTAAAAGAGATCATGGATGAAGCAATTTCACATTCCCAGAAAGCAAATGTAAAACATCTTGTGAAACGGGTATTTGGAAGAAGCACTGATAATTCAGACCACATCATCCTGAAAGAAGAAGATTTTAAAGCATAAGATTTCTACAAAGAACGCGCTTCCGGCGCGTTCTTTTATATATGCAGACAAAACCGATAACTATAAACAAAGAGTTTTAGACATCTTACATAAGAAGTGTATAAGTTGTCCAAAACTCTTTCTTTTTATCGCTATTTCTAGTATAATATTCCTAAATATCTTTGATAGAAGGTGAATGGGATGGCAGTAAAAAAAACAACAGCACAACAGACCAACACGACCCGCAAGACGGCCGTAAAAAAATCTACTGTAAAAAAACCGGCAGCTGCTAAAACTGCTGCTAAAAAGTCTACAGCTAAAAAGTCTGTAAAAACTGTAACAACAGATAAACCCGCTGATTATAGAATCGGCGAATTAGATCAATATTTATTCGGACAGGGAACCCATTATGAAATCTATAAAAAAATGGGTGCACATTTTGTAAAAGATGGAAAAAAAACCGGCGTATATTTCGCAGTATGGGCTCCACACGCCAGATCAGTTGCCGTAGTCGGTGAATTCAACGGCTGGAGTGAAGATGCAAACGTTATGAAGCGTCAGGAACCACTTGGAATCTATACCGCATTTGTTCCGGAAGCACAGCTCGGACAGCTTTACAAGTACTGTATTGAGACACAGACCGGAGATAAGCTTTACAAAGCTGATCCATTTGCGAACAGTGCAGAGTTGAGACCGGGAACTGCCTCAAGGATTGCTGATATCTCCCATTTAAAATGGAGTGACAGTGTCTGGATGAAGCACCGGGCAGAATGGGATTTCCATTCCTCACCGATTTCCATTTATGAAGCACATATCGGTTCCTGGATGCGCCATCCGGGACGTGAAGATGAGGGGTTCTACAGCTACCGTGAATTTGCGCATGCAGCTACAGACTACATAAAAAAGATGGGGTATACTCATATCGAACTGATGGGAATTTCAGAATACCCATTTGACGGCTCCTGGGGATATCAGGTGACCGGATATTATGCTCCGACCTCCCGTTATGGTACGCCGGAAGATTTCGCATATATGATCAATTACTTCCATAAGAATAAGATTGGCGTAATCCTTGACTGGGTACCGGCACATTTTCCACGCGATGCACACGGACTCGCTGATTTTGACGGCACAGCTACCTTTGAATATGCAGATCCTAAGAAAGGGGAACATCCGGACTGGGGAACCAAGATCTTCGATTATGGTAAAGCAGAAGTTAAGAACTTCCTGATCGCCAACGCACTGTTCTGGATCGAACATTATCACATCGATGGTCTCCGCGTAGATGCTGTTGCTTCCATGCTGTATCTTGATTACGGTAAAGAAGACGGTCAGTGGATCGCCAACAAATACGGCAGCAATGAGAATCTGGAAGCAATCGAATTTTTCAAGCATCTGAATTCCGTTACTACCGGACGTAACCCTGGCGCACTGATGATCGCAGAAGAATCCACTGCATGGCCAAAAGTAACAGGAAAACCGGAAGATGATGGTCTTGGATTCAGCCTGAAGTGGAACATGGGATGGATGCATGACTTTACCGAATACATGAAGCTGGATCCATATTTCCGCAAAGGCGACCACTACGGTATGACATTTGCCTTAACCTATGCATACAGCGAGAATTATATTCTTGTATTATCACATGATGAAGTGGTACATCTAAAATGCTCTATGCTCAATAAGATGCCTGGTCTTGGATTTGAGAAATTCGCCAACCTGAAGGTCGGTTATGCTTTCATGATGGGACATCCTGGAAAGAAACTTCTCTTCATGGGACAGGATTTCGGACAGCTCCGCGAGTGGAGCGAGGCGCGTGAGCTTGACTGGTATCTCCTTGCAGAGCCGGAGCATCAGGCACTCCAGAATTTCTACCGTGACCTGCTGCATCTTTACACACACAACAAAGCCATGTATGAACAGGATACCTGCATGGAAGGCTTTGAATGGGTCAATGCAGATGACAGCTCACGAAGTATTTACAGCTTCATCCGTCATTCAAAGGGCGCAAAAAAGAACCTTTTATTCGTATGTAATTTCACACCGATCGAACGACCGGAGTACCGTGTCGGTGTACCGCGCGGCAAACAGTACCGCCTGGTACTGAACAGTGATGAATTGCAGTATGGCGGAAGCGGAAAAGCCCGCCCGGCAGTATATAAAGCAAAGAAACAGGAATGTGATGGAAGACCATATTCATTTGGTTACGATCTTCCGCCATACGGTGTTGCTGTATTCGAATTTTAACATAGCAAGTCAATGCAATCTGCGCAAAATATTCATCATACGAATAATTGATTCCACCAATTATTTTCTTAACATTTCCCGGATTCGTTCTTCCAGAGTTTCTTCTGGAAGAACTCCGGTTGTATATCCACAGATTTTTCCATCTCTGTACACCACAAACGTCGGTACGATCTCAATGCCTATATACTCTGCAATCTCTTTCGATATATCAATATCAATCTTATAGAAAATCCATTTTCCCTGATACCGGCTGGCAATCCTTTCCACAACAGGATACATCATTCCGCACTTTGGACACCATGATGCGTAAAACTCCACAATTACCGGCATCCTCTGCTTTCCGACTGTATTTTCATAATCCTTCGTGATCAATGCGATACCCATACACTTTCCTCATTTCTGCCATCTCAGGCTATGTAAAAAGGACTGGATTAGTGGCATCCACATTTCGGGTTTAAGATTTTATAGACTTCCTGAAAAGAATTTCTGAAACAGATCAGCTTTTTATTAAATCTTGGATTCTTATAGCAAAACCCCCGCATACAATTCTGAAAATGATGCTTTTTCCGCATATCTGTTCCTTCCTGACTTCCTCTTTCTACAATATATGCAAAAAGACAGCCGATGTGCGGATTGCTCCGTATCTGCTGTCTCTTATATTGCCAGGAATCATCTTACGCACTCAGCGCCTTTATGATCTGCCTGTTGCATTTTATTCAATTGTCTTACTGGCGCATTGCGATCAGTTTATGGATCGGATGTCCCTGCCCGGAAAATTTCTCCTCGTACTCAGTCATAACATTCCCTCTGCTGAGTGTCGGATCATTGTGAAGATCATAGGTCTTCGCCAGAAGTACCCAGCCTGCCAACTCCACCTGCTCCAGTGAAAAGTCAAACAGCTCTCTGTTGTCTGTCTTAAATTCAACGACTCCGTCAAAGGCAAGGATCTTGTCATACCGCTCAAAAAACTGCTTGGAAGTAAGTCTGCGCTTTGCATGACGTGCTTTCGGCCACGGATCTGAAAAATTCAGATAAATCTTGTCAATCTCTCCGACAGCAAAAACCTCCGGCAGATTTGTCGCATCCATACAGATAAAACGAATATTGTTGACATCCTTGTATTCCTCGTCATTGTCAAAGCGTTCCAGCGCCCGAAGCAGTACGCTTGAATAACGTTCGATACCGATATAGTTGATGGATGGATTCTCCTTTGCAAGTGTCAGAAGAAACTGTCCTTTTCCCATCCCGATCTCAATATGGATCGGATTCTCCGGATTCTGAAAAGTCTCTTTCCAGGTGCCGCGATATCTGGTCTCATTTTTAATTACAAGGGGATGAGCTGTCAGATAAGCATCTGCTCCCGGTACATTTCTTAACCTCATATATCTTTCTCTTCCTTTAGTGAAAATATGTATAACCTTATTTATTTTATACTATTCTGAAATATTTGAAAACCCAAAAATATATTTTATAAGTTTTGTATAAAATATTCTTATGATATTCTCTTATTATTTAGTAGATTTTTCTAATTTAAAGTAGTAGAATATGTATGCATTATTAAAAATGTATAAATAATTTCTAAGAAAGGAGTCGGACAATGGATCATATTGTTAAAAAGCTCTCCGAAATCGAACACGCAGCCGAAGCTGTTGTGGAACACGCGGAACTGGAAAAATCAGAACTGGAAGAACGCATTCAAAATGAACGCAATCAGTTCGACAAACAACTTGAAGATCACACCCAAAAGGAGCTGAACGATATCCACAAAGGATTAAACCGTCAGATGGATGAGATTCTTGCAAGGCAGAACCGTAAGAACCAGACAGCGATCGAAGAACTTAAAAAAGATTTTGAAGAGAAGCATACGGCATATGCCGAGAAAATTGTCAGACGTATCATAGAGGGATAGCATATGGGAAATTTACTTGCATACAGTGGCATCGTAACAAAAGTACGCGCCATGCAGGCGAAACTGCTCACTGATGAAGATTTCCGGAACATCGCCGCATTTCATACAGTAACCGAAGTTGCTGCTTATCTCAAAGAACATCCCGGATATCGGAATGTCCTTGCAGATATGGACGAAAACCGTCTTCACCGCGGTGAGATTGAGAAGCTTCTTGTGCAGTCACTTTACAGTGATTATACACGCCTGTACCGTTTTTCCGGAATGGATCAGAAAAAATTCCTGGAGCTTTATCTGAAGCGCTACGAGATGAATCTGATCAACTATTGTCTGCGTATTGTATTCAACCACTATCAGAAGCCTTTTGATCTGGATCATAAGAAAATATTCTTCGACAAATATTCAGATCTCTCCATCGATAAACTGATCACTTCGGGGAATATCGGTGAGCTGGTGGAAAATTTAAAGGGCACAGAATACTATGCGCCGTTAAAACGTCTGGAAAATGCGGAGAACCCTACCCTTTTTGATTACGATCTGGCACTGAATCTGTACTATTTTACAACCATGTGGAAGAAACGCAAAAAGATTCTGAAGCATAAGGAACTGGAAATTTTCACCAGAGATGCCGGAGCAAAGATCGACCTGCTGAACCTGCAGTGGATCTACCGTGCAAAAAAATATTACAACATGCTTCCGCCGGATATTTCCACACTGCTGATCCCGATACACTACCGGATTCATGTAGATCAGCTGAAGGATCTTGTAGAAGCACCGTCTGTCGATGAATTTTTAAAGCTGGTTACCAGAACGCCTTATCTGCGTCACACCGATACTCAGACACCAGCGTCCATCGAGACGATTTACAAAGACTGCCTGTACCGTCTCTACCTGGCAGACAGAAGAAGTAACCCTTATTCCATCGCAACCGTGAATACCTATCTTTTTCTGAAAGAGGAGGAGCTTGATAAGCTTACAACTGTGCTCGAATGTGTTCGCTACGGACTTCCTGCACGTGAGACATTAACTTATATAGGAGGAACAGCGAAATGATTGTTAAGATGAAGTTCCTGAGCATTACCGGACCACGCGCCGACATCGACCGCATGACAAACCGGTATCTTTCCAAATATGAGATGCAGCTTGAAAATGCACTCACGGAGCTCAAGACAGTAGATAATCTGATGCCATTTCTGGAAATGAACCCTTACCGTGATCCACTCGCAAAAGTGACACAGTTTCTGGGATATATGAAAGACATGCCAGCAGCGCCATCCTTTGATCAGAGCGAAGACGAGATCCTTGAGATGATTCGTTCTATCAATCATGACTACATGGATCTGCAGCAGCAAAAAGAAGAACTGAAAAAAAAGAGAGAGAATATCCAGGCACGTATGAAAGTCCTGGAACCTTTTACTTCTCTGGATTTTGACCTGCATGAGATCATGCAGTACAAATACATCCGCACAAAATTTGGAAAAATCAATGTGGATTATTATCACCGGCTGGAAAAAGCGCTTCTTGAAGACATTGATGCATTATTTCTGGAAGGCTCCAGAGATGCCTCTTATGTCTATGGCGTTTATTTTGTATCGGATGCTGATGCAGGAAAGGTCGATTCGATCATGCGGTCTCTCCACTTTGAAAAAATCGATCTGCTGGAAGACTTTGGCGGAACTCCGCTGGAAGCTTACCGGAGCCTGGATAAAGAAGTCCAGAATCTGACCGATGAAATCCAGGCAGTGAAGGATAAACGTCAGGAGATGTTCCGCAAGAACGCTTCCAGACTACTCGGTGCAAGAATTCAGCTGGAACGTTTTTCCGATAACTTTGATATCCGGAAATTTGCAGCACGAACCGAGACAGACGAACAGGAAGAATACTACATCCTCTGCGGCTGGATGTCCGAAGAAGATGCAAATGCATTTATCAAAGAGGCACAGGGAGATGACAAGGTTTATATCGTAGTAGAAGAGGACCGGGAACAGTATTTTGGAGAACCTCCTACCAAGCTTGAGAATCCAAAGCTTTTCAAACCATTTGAAATGTTCATCAAGATGTACGGACTTCCCAAGAGCGGTGAGATGGATCCGACCATTTTTGTAGGTATCATGTACAGCTTTATCTTCGGCGCCATGTTCGGGGATGTCGGTCAGGGGCTGCTGCTCTTTATCGGCGGTGCGATCCTGTATTTCACAAAGAAAATGAACCTTGCCGGAATCGTATCACTTGCCGGAATCTTCTCCACCTTCTTTGGATTTATGTTTGGAAGTGTGTTTGGATTTGAAGACATTATAGAAGCCAAATGGATCCGACCGATCAATCATATGACCACCTTACCGTTTATCGGAAAGCTGAATACTGTATTTATCGTATCGATTGCTTTTGGTATGGGAATCATCCTGATTTCTATGATCTTCCATATTATCAACGGCATCCGTGCCAAAGATACCGAAGCAACCTGGTTTGATGCAAACGGCGTGGCAGGGCTGATATTCTACGGGGCAGCAGTTACCTGCATCGTTCTTTTCATGACAGGTCACTCTCTGCCGGGTGGAATCGTTCTTGCAGTGATGTTCGGAGTACCGCTTCTTCTGATCGCACTGAAAGAGCCGCTGACGAACAAGATCAAAAAGAAAACCGAAAAAATGGAACAAAGCAAAGCAATGTTTGTCACCCAGGCATTCTTTGAATTATTTGAAACCCTGCTCAGCTATTTTTCAAATACGCTTTCCTTTATCCGTATCGGTGCATTCGCAGTCAGCCACGCTTCCATCATGGAGGTTGTACTGATGCTTGCCGGTGCCGAAAGCGGGCATATTAACTGGGTAGTGATCGTACTCGGCAACCTGTTTGTATGTGGATTCGAAGGACTGATCGTTGGAATCCAGGTCCTGAGACTTGTCTATTACGAGATGTTCAGCCGTTTCTACAAAGGCAGCGGCCGCGAATTTAAACCTTATACAGGTACTGCAAAAAATTAGTTTTTCATTTTAGGAGGAAATTATCATGACTTTAGCAACTAAACTTATTCTCATTGCCGCACTGGTTTTAAGCATTTTTATTCCATTCGGATATTACCTGCTCGGAGAAAAAAATAAAGGACGTTATAAATGTGCACTTGCCTTCAATGTTCTTTCTTACTTTGGAACCTTCCTTGTAGCAGGGATCATGCTCTTTGGAAGTGTACCGGTACATGCGGCAGACGCCGCTGCCTCAGGCGCAGGCCTTGCAACCGGTCTTGGTTACATTGCAGCAGCTCTTGTTACCGGTCTTTCCTGCATCGGTGGCGGTATTGCCGTAGCAAGTGCGGCAAGTGCAGCTCTTGGTGCTATCAGCGAGGATTCCAGCGTCCTTGGTAAATCCCTTATCTTCGTAGGTCTTGCAGAAGGTGTATGCCTGTACGGTCTTATCATCTCCTTCATGATCATCAGCAGACTGTAATCATGAAAATGTATCTGATCAGTGACAACGTGGATACTTATACCGGAATGCGGCTTGCCGGCGTGGACGGTGTCGTAGTTCATGAAAAGCAGGAGCTGCGTGATGCGCTGGAAACTGTCATGAACGACAAGTCAATCGGTATCATTCTTCTGACGGAACGCTTTGGAAGAGAATTTCCGGATCTCATCGATGAGATCAAGTTAAAAAGAAAGATGCCTCTTCTGATCGAAATTCCGGACAGACACGGAACAGGACGTAAAAAGGATTTCATTACCTCATACGTCAATGAAGCGATTGGACTGAAACTTTAACTAGAAAGGCATAGAAGGTGAGACAATGACGCTTGAAGAGAAAATAGCGCATTTACAGGAAACGGTCATGACTGAAGCCCGTTCTGAAGGAAATGCGATCATTGACAATCACAAAAAAGCGCTTGAATCTTTATTTGAAAAGCATAAAAAAGAAGCGACCGCACAGTCTGAGGTCCGTATCAAATCCGAGACCTTAAGAGCCAGAAGGCAGGTAAATCAAGCTGCGGCAAAAGCCGAAACCGAACTGAAACGTGCTCTTGGCAAAACACAAAATGAATTAAAAGTCAGGCTGTTTGATGAAGTAAAGGAGCTTCTTTCTGACTTTACAAAAACAGACGAATATCTGGACTATCTCTGCAGCAAAATCCGCGAAGCCGCACGCTTTGCAGATGGCGAGGAGATGACCATTTATATTTCTCCTTCTGATAAGGAGAAACAGACAGAACTGGAAAAACGTACCGGCATGACGATCACCATCAGTGAATATGATTTTATGGGCGGTATGCGTGCTGTAATCCGAGGCCGTAATATTCTGATCGATCACAGCTTCCAGGCTGCAGTCGATTATGAATATCATCAGTTCAGTTTTGCAGCAGGAGGTGCAGGAATTGAATAAGACAGCAACTATTTATGGAATAAACGGTCCGGTCATCTATCTGAAGGGTGACACCGGATTCATGATGTCGGAAATGGTCTATGTGGGAAAGGAAAAGCTGGTTGGCGAAGTCATTTCCCTGGACAAAGACATCACGACTGTTCAGGTCTATGAAGAGACTTCCGGGCTGAAACCGGGAGAAATCGTAGAGGCTTCCGGAAGTCCGGTATCTGTAACTCTGGCACCCGGAATCCTGAACAATATTTTTGACGGAATCGAACGCCCGCTTGAGCAGATCGCAAATGTGGGCGGCGGTGCATTTATCACCCGCGGCGTCAGCGTTGATTCGCTTGACCGCGACAAATTATGGGATACCCACATCACCGTGGCCAAAGGAGATTACCTTCATGGCGGAGATATTATAGCGGAGGTTCCGGAGACCAGTGCGATCGTACACAAATGTATGGTTCCGCCGGATGTGGAAGGTGAAGTAATCTGCTGCGCGTCGGACGGAGAATACCGGATTGAAGATACACTTGTCACTCTGCGGCTTTCCGACGGAACAGAAAAACAGCTCAACATGATACAGCACTGGCCGATCCGTAAGGCGCGCCCGACAAGCTACCGTTTCCCGGCAAGTGTCCCTCTGATCACCGGACAGCGGATCCTGGATACCATGTTCCCGATCGCAAAGGGTGGAACTGCCGCAATCCCAGGCGGATTCGGTACCGGAAAAACCATGACCCAGCACCAGATCGCCAAATGGTCTGATGCCGATATTATCATCTATATCGGCTGCGGCGAGCGTGGAAATGAAATGACACAGGTGCTGGAAGAGTTTTCAGAGCTTGTGGACCCAAAGAGCGGCAATCCGCTGATGGACAGAACCACTCTGATCGCCAATACCTCCAACATGCCGGTAGCTGCCCGTGAAGCAAGTATTTATACCGGACTTACCCTGGCTGAATATTACCGTGACATGGGCTATGACGTAGCGATCATGGCAGACTCTACTTCCCGCTGGGCGGAAGCCTTACGTGAACTTTCCGGCCGTCTGGAAGAGATGCCGGCAGAAGAAGGTTTCCCGGCTTACCTTGCCAGCCGTCTGTCTGCTTTCTACGAGCGCGCAGGCATGATGCATAACTTAAATGGCAGTGACGGATCCGTGACCATTATCGGCGCCGTATCGCCTCAGGGAGGCGATTTCTCCGAGCCGGTCACACAGAACACCAAACGTTTCGTCCGCTGCTTCTGGGGTCTGGACAAGAGCCTTGCCTACGCAAGACATTTTCCGGCGATCCACTGGCTGACCAGCTACAGCGAGTATCTGACCGATCTCGCCGCCTGGTACCACGACAATGTATCACCCAAATTCGTTGACTACCGCAACCGCATCATGGCACTTCTGAACCAGGAGAGCAGCCTGATGGAAATCGTAAAGCTGATCGGAAGTGATGTACTTCCGGACGATCAGAAACTGGTTCTGGAAATCGCAAGAGTCATCCGTCTCGGATTTTTGCAGCAGAATGCATTTCACAAGGATGATACCTGTGTCTCTCTGCAGAAGCAGTACAAAATGATGGAAATCATTTTATATTTATACAAACGCTGCCGCGAACTGGTAGCCATGAATATGCCAATGTCTGTCCTCAAGGAGGAAAATATTTTTGAACGTGTCATTGCGATCAAATACGATGTTCCAAATGACAATCTTCAGCTTCTTGACCAGTATCTGGCAGACATTGATGCTTTCCATGACCGCATCATGGAAAAGAACGCGTAAGGAGGGAAAACAAAATGGCAATTGAATATTTAGGCCTCAGCAGCATTAACGGCCCTCTGATCGCGCTGGAAGGCGTTCAGGATGCTTTTTATGATGAAATCGTAGATTTTGTCGTAAACGGCAAAGAACACAAAATGGGACGTATTGTGGAGGTCTACAAGGACAAAGCAATCATCCAGGTATTTGAAGGCACGGAAAATATGTCTCTTAACAATACCCACACCAGACTTACCGGACATCCGATGGAAATCGGTCTGTCCGAAGAAATGCTTGGAAGAACCTTTAACGGAATCGGCGAACCGATCGACGACCTTGGACCGATCACGGTTGAAGAGGTGCGCGATGTCAACGGACTTCCGTTAAATCCGGTCAGACGTGAATACCCTCGTAACTATATCCGCACCGGAATTTCTGCGATTGACGGACTGACCACACTGATCCGTGGACAGAAGCTGCCGATCTTTTCCGGCAACGGTCTTCCGCACGACCAGCTTGCCGCACAGATCGTAAAGCAGGCTTCTCTGGGCGGCAGCACGAATGAGGATTTCGCCATCGTATTCGCCGCAATGGGTGTCAAGCATGACGTAGCTGATTTCTTCCGCAGAACCTTTGAGGAGAGCGGTGTTGCAAACCATGTGGCAATGTTCCTGAACCTTGCCAACGATCCTGTCGTCGAGCGTCTGATCACCCCGAAGGTTGCGCTGACCGCCGCTGAATACCTTGCATTTGAAAAAAATATGCACATTCTGGTCATTCTTACCGATATGACTTCCTTTGCCGAAGCCATGCGTGAGGTTTCTTCTTCCAAAGGAGAAATCCCAAGCCGTAAAGGATATCCGGGATATCTGTACAGTGAACTTGCCACCTTATATGAACGTGCAGGAATCGTAGAAGGAGTAAATGGTTCTGTCACACAGCTCCCGATCCTGACCATGCCAAATGATGACATTACCCACCCGATCCCTGACCTGACCGGTTATATCACCGAAGGACAGATCGTACTTGACCGGAATCTTCACGGACAGGCAATCTACCCGCCGATCAGCGTTCTTCCGTCCCTGTCCCGTCTGATGAAAGACGGTATCGGAAAAGGATATACCCGGGAAGACCACCAGGACCTGGCAAACCAGCTTTTCTCTGCATATGCTAAAGTAGGAGAGGCTCGGAATCTTGCTTCCGTTATCGGAGAAGACGAGCTTTCTCCGATTGACAAAAAATACCTGGAATTCGGAAAGGCATTCGAGGAGCGTTATATCGGCCAGGGACCGAATGAAAACCGTACCATCGAGGAAACCCTGGATCTTGGCTGGGAACTGCTTAGAATCCTTCCAAAAGAAGAACTTGACCGTGTCGATACCAAGATTCTTGACGTATACTACAAAGGCTAAGGAGGGAAGTCTATGGATCCACGTTCATTTCCCACCAAGGGAAATCTGATACTTGCGAAAAATTCACTGACACTTGCCAGACAGGGATATGAGCTGATGGACAAGAAGCGGAACATTCTGATCCGCGAGCTGATGGGCTTAATCGACGAAGCAAAGGATATTCAGGAAGAAATCGATAAAACCTTCACCTATGCCTATCAGTGCCTTCAGAGGGCGAATATCGAGCACGGGATCAGTACAGTAGAAGAACTTGCCTATACAGTTCCGATCGAGGATTCTATCCGCATCCAAACGCGAAGCATTATGGGAACAGAAATCCCGAAAGTGAAGTACGAAAAAGAAAATACCAGACCAACCTATGCATTCAGTACTTCCAGAGAATCCATCGATATCGCCCGTGATGCATTCTGCCGTGTAAAGGAGCTGACACTCAAGCTTTCTGAGGTAGAAAATGCAGCGTACCGGCTGGCTTCAAGTATCAAAAAGACACAGAAAAGGGCAAATGCCCTGAAAAATATTACGATTCCGATGTATGACAATCTCGTATATACGATTACAAATGCACTGGAAGAGAAGGAACGGGAAGAATTTACCCGACTAAAAGTGATCAAACGAATGAAAAACAAATAATATTTCTGAAAAAATCATAAAATATAGAAAATATATTGACAATACACCCGTTTTGTTATATAACTTATAGAACAAATAAGATTACAAAAGCAATAGATTTTACAAATCAGGGGGTGAGCATATGACTTTTTGGAAAGTATCCGACACCAGAATGAACTGCCTTATCACAGAAGCAGAGATTGCCGCACTTGGCTACTCACTGGAAGATCTGACACAGGACAGGGAGCGTACCGAAGAATTTTTGAATCTTCTTCTCAAGAAAGGGAAAGAAGTTCTTGGGCTTAACACAGACAATGGAATCCAGGGATTTTACGGTGCATTTCTTCCTGACCGGAGCCTGATGCTGTCGATCTCCTGCCAGGCTGAGAATTCTCTGGAATCCATCCAAAAAGATGGTTCTGAAGCTTCCGGTATGCTGATCGAGCCTGACAGCAGTGAAAAAGAGACCGTTCGCTGGCAGATTCTCTTTCCAAATCTGGATAATGCAATCGACTTCTGCAAGATCCTTGGATACGGCCAGGCATCAGAAAGCCGTCTGTATAAAGATGACGGTGTCTACTACCTGATGGTAGACTTCCCGAATACAGAAGACGGCAATAAAAAGGCTCAGCGCATCGTATCCGCCGGTGAATTCGGTGGCATGGTCGAAAAAGATGCAATTTCTGAAGCCTATCTGAATGAACATGAAAAATGCCTCCTGAACAAGGATGCAATCAATATTTTATGCAAGATGTAGTAGAAGGGGACTAAAATAGTCCCCTTTTTAGTACACGAAATAGATTTTCCTTTATTTTTCCACAGATCCAGTAACTTTCCGCAAATGAAATAAACGATTACTTTTACATATGTCTTCATCTGTTACATATGTCTCCATCTGTAGAAACAGATTCTAAAAAAAGAGCACCGTCCCCGATGCTAATTCATCAAAAACAGTGCTGATACTGCGCCTTCAGGGATTCGAACCCTGGACAAATAGATTAAGAGTCTACTGCTCTACCAACTGAGCTAAAAGCGCATACATTATTCGGTTTTCCGTAACGCAAGATTTATTATATAAGACAGCTATAAAAAATGCAAGCTTTTTTTTCATAAATTTTAAAATTTTTTTAAATAGATTTTTTTGCTGAAAAAGAATGTGCCAAGGCACATATAAAAAAGATCATGTGTACCGTCCGAAATTCGAACACATGATCTTTTTTGTGTACCTTTTAGGGTGGTTTTTTTCTTATCCTACATAAATTTACTGATATATCCCTGTACAAAGATAAATAATACAATCAGCGGCAGGATATAGCTTACATAAAATTTCGCCCATTTCGGGAATTTCAATCCTTCCCCGGTATCCGCTTCTTTCAGGAAGTTCTTCCATCCCCATCCATAACGGCTTGTACAGAACAGAAGATAGATCAGACTTCCAAGTGGAAGCAGGTTGTTACTTACCAGGAAATCCTCCAGATCCAGTACTCCGGAACCTTTTCCGAACGGCATAAATCCACTCCATACATTAAATCCGAGAACGCAAGGCATGGAAAGTACCGCCACAACCACGATATTGACGATTACAGCCTTTTTCCGGCTGCATCCGGTCAAATCAATGGCAAAGGATAAAATGTTCTCAAAAACGGCGATTACGGTCGATACCGCAGCAAAAATCATAAATAAGAAGAATAAGGCTCCCCAGATTCTTCCGCCTGCCATGGAATTAAATACATTCGGAAGTGTGATAAAGATCAGACTCGGACCTTCTCCCGGATCCACCCCATATGCGAAGCATGACGGGAAAATGATCAGACCCGCGATCAAAGCAACAAAGGTATCCAGAAGTGTTACCAGGACTGCTTCTCCTGTAAGACTGCGGGATTTGTCGATATAGCTTCCGAAAATAGCAATTGCGCCGATTCCAAGACTTAATGTGAAGAAAGCCTGTCCCATAGCGGCAAAAATCGTGTCAAATAAGCCATATTCCACGACTTTGTGGAAATCCGGTGCCAGATAGAAGCGAAGCCCCTCAGAAGCTCCATCAAGCGTTACAGAACGTACTGCAAGGATCAACATCAGTGCAAGCAGAAGCAGCATCATAACCTTTGTGATCTTTTCCACTCCATTTTGAAGCCCCATTCCACAAATTGCAAAACATCCAACAACAACAATGATCATAAAGAAAGTCATTGTTCCGGGTTTTGCAAGCATATCGGAAAACACACCTGCAACAGCGGCAGTATCCTTTCCCTCAAATTCACCAGTCATCATCTTGATGAAATACTGGACCATCCAGCCTGCAATTGTTGTGTAGAACATCATCAGCAGATAGTTTCCGGCCATAGCTCCATACTTATACCAATGCCATTTCGTTCCTTTTGGCTCCAGACGGTCAAAGGAAAGCGCCGCACTTACTTTACTGGCTCTTCCGACAGAAAATTCCATTACCATGATCGGAAGTCCAAGAATCAGTAAAAATGCAAGGTAAATAAGAACAAATGCTGCTCCACCATATTTTCCTACAATATAAGGAAAACGCCAGACATTACCAAGACCGATCGCACATCCTGCAGAAATAAGGATGAATCCGAGTCTTGAAGAAAATTTTTCTCGTTGCATAAAAAATCCTCTCATTCTATTAAATTGTGGATAACTTGTCGAAATGATACTTATCCCCATTTTATGACAAGCTTGTGGATAACTTTTTTCCAGAATATCCACAGAGGAATTATACTGAATTACTGGGAAATTGTCTATGGTTGTTTATATTTTCATTGGCGAAGCCACCTGATAATTTTAATTTTCCCCTTTTTAGTACACGAAATCGCTAGATGTGTACCTTTTGGGGTGAAAATTTGCATGTATATATATATTAAAGATAACAACAGCTTATTAAAATTCCTTTGTTTATATTAGGAGGGCTGAAAAAGCCCGTGGTTGACGCATTTCGGGGCATATTTTGTGTACGGAAACGGGGGAGGTTGTTTACTTCAAAGGGCAAAGAGGTGTACATATATGGGGGTTGTTGTTTACTTTGCGGGGTTACGCAGTGTACTTGAAGGGTTGGCGATTTTACCTTTTCTGTACACAAGTGTCGAAAAAATTTAAAAAAAGGCTTTACAAGAGGGGGGTTCTTGTATATAATCAACCTAGACGTACCGTTTTGGTACACAATTTTTATCAAAAAAGGTACCTTAATGGTACACGAAAAGAACAATACACACCTTAAACGTACACAAAACGTAAAAAAAGACAGAAACCCCATTTTATGGGGTACTTTTTAGGGGAGGGTGTTCCTTTTTGGTACACAAATCCCCAATATAAAGGGGTTGGTTACCCCGAATGGTACACAATAAGGGATTATATGGGGTGTAGAGGGGATTTTAATACACCTCAAAAGTACACAATAATACAGAAGAAAACAATTAAGGGGTATGAGCGATGAAGGAAACACAGAAAAAACCAAAAGAGAAACAACTGCTGGATCATGATACGGTCTCCCGGTCCAATGTGCTGATCGAAAGTAAATCCAGTACATCATTATTTGAAAGAAAGCTTCTTAATATTGCAATCGCAAAAGCATATGTAGAAGACGGTGAGCTGATCGCAAAGGTTTCCACCAAGGATGTTAAGAATTATCTTCATATAACAGGAAACTCCATCTATTCCCGTCTGAAAGAAGTATCAAAAGAGACATTGGGACATGTAGTAAGTATCGAGGACGACGAAAAAGAGAACTTCATCATGTTCAATGTAGTGAATAAATGTGAATATAGAGATGGCGTGTTTACAACCAGATTTACTAAAGAGATGAAACCTCATATCTATAACCTGAAAAAAGACTATACCCGTATGAGTCTTGATGTATTGTGCTCTTTTAAATCCCTGTTCACAACCCGTGTTTACGAAATCCTGAGAACCCAGTATTATCGTTTTGACAGGGAACAGTGTGACCAGCTGATCGTACCGAGACCGCCGAAGAATCCATACACGATCGCAGAGCTTAAATTTACACTGAATGTAGTGGATGCAAATGCATCTAAAGCAGTAAAACGTCTTGTTGAGCAGGGACGTTTTGAAGAAGCGCTTGCAGAGATTAAGGATGCACCGTTTGAAGATTGGCGTAATTTCCGTAGAAAAGTACTTGAAGTTGCGAAAAAAGAGCTGGAAGAATCCGAGTATTCCGAGATCTGCTTTGATTATGAGCCGGTTAAGAGCGGGAAGGGCGGAAAGGTTACAGGAATCCGTTTCTTTGTGAAGAAGAATCCGAAGTGTATCCATCATTCAGATCTTCAGCGTATGCCATCCGGAGAAGAAGAGGGCGAAGAGATTGCGCCAAATGTACTGGCTGCAAAGAAAACTCCGGTTAATGAAAAACTGATTTTAGAAGTTGCCGATATTTTTGGAAATGAACCGATCACGATTCAGGAGATTAAGGTGCTGCTTCAGGTATCCGATAACCAGCCGGATGTGATCCGGAAAGCTTTTAAACTGTCACAGGAGCAGACATACATCAATAATCTGGTCGGATGGCTCAGAAAATGTATCGAAGAAAAGTGGTATGAGAACGAAAAAGTATCCAAGTTCAAAGGAAAGACGCTGGAAGAAGCGCAGATGACACTGGATCTTTATCAGGAATACATAGAAGAGCGCGAAAAAGTGAAAAAAGAGTAGGGTATTTTCTGTGAAAAGCAGAGTTATTACCTAAATGGTACACAAGTTAAGTGGAAGAATGTGTCCCTGGGATGCTATTTGCAAAGAGGCAGGTAGCATCCCGGGGATTTTGTGTATACGATGAGCCAAGTACAGATTTGTGCTTGCACAAGAATCTGTACTTGGCGAATGTACATCATCGAGCTGTTAAGCGAGATAGTGTACAAAGTATACGAATCGAGTAGGAGTCAGCCTACTCGATTGTCTTATTTTATGATGGAAAATTAAATTAGATGTTGGGGTCAAGAGGTATTTTGACGCTGGTATCTTAAATTATGGAGGAACGGAAGAAAATTATGGAAATAGGAAGATTACTGGATTTTTTAAAGACAGCAGAACAACTGAAATGTAACACCAGACATTCGTATACTTCAAGTGGCAGGTTGGAGAGTGTGGCAGAGCACAGTTGGCGGCTGGCTTTGATGGCAATGCTGGTTGGGGATGAATTTCCGGAGCTGGATATGGATAAGGTGATAAAAATGTGTCTGATCCATGATATGGGTGAGGCGATCACCGGAGATATTCCGGCATTTGAAAAGACGGATAAAGACCGAAAGGTTGAGAATAAAAAGGTGGAGCAGCTGACGGATATACTTCCGGAACCGGTCCGTGCAGAATGGAAGTCATTATTTGAAGAGATGGAAGCGATGGAGACACAGGAGGCGAGGCTTTATAAATCACTGGATAAGCTGGAGGCGCTGATCCAGCATAATGAGGCGGATATCTCGACATGGATTCCGTTGGAGTATGATCTTCAGATGACGTATGGGAATGAAGAATGTAAGTTTACGGAATATATCCAAAGGCTTCGGGATGAAGTGAGGAAAGATTCCAAGCGGAAGATTGAAGAAAGCAAACAGAAAGACTAATAAAAAATTTTCATAATAGTTGCATTGGAAATGTAATACTGCATATTCATGCTGAGCCGGGGCGAATGTCCCGGCTTATTTTCTATATATGATAAGTAAAAATTTAATTATAAATCGGGGTAACAGGATTCGAACCTGCGACCTCACGGCCCCCAGCCGTGCGCTCTGACCAAGCTGAGCCATACCCCGAAGTGTTATTTCATTATAGTATAAATTGTTTTAAATCTCAATCATTCTTTTGATGTGAGAAAATGCTGTTGACAGGTTTCTGGAAAGAGTTCAAAATAACGATATGCAAATATAAATGAGTAGGATGAGGAACGATTATGGAAAATTTAATTTTCAGTTTGAATGCAACGATTCCGATCTTTTTAATGATGTTACTTGGAATGTTATTCAGAAAACTGGGGTGGATGGATGAAGTCTTTGCAGCAAAGATGAACAAGTTTGTATTTTTGGTTCCGCTTCCGGTGTTGCTGTTTGAACAGCTGGCGACCGTAGATTTTTCGGAAGTATGGGATATTAAGTTTATTCTTTTTTGTTTTGTGGTGACGGCGATCAGTATTACGATATCAACTTTGATTTCACTGCTGTGGAAAGACCGGAGCATTAAAGGCGAATTTATACAGGCGACTTACCGGAGCAGTGCGGCGCTTCTTGGTATTGCGTTTATCCAGAATATTTACGGAACTGCGGGAATGGCGCCTCTGATGATCATAGGAAGTGTGCCGCTTTATAATATTATGGCGGTTGTGGTGCTTTCAGTGTTTAAACCGGGGAATAATTCTTTTGATAAGGCGCTGGTAAAGAAAACGCTGAAGGGGATTGCAACGAATCCGATCATTATTGGAATTGTGGCGGGATTTGTCTGGTCTGCACTTAAGCTTCCGATGCCGACAATTTTACATAAGGTTGTATCCAATGTCGGGGCGACAGCGACGCCGATGGGACTGATGTCGATGGGTGCAACCTTTGAGATGAAAAAGGCAACATCGAAGATGAAGCCTACACTTGTTGCTGTGTTTATGAAGCTGGTTGGATTCTGTGCGATATTTTTGCCGATGGCGGCACTTCTTGGATTTAGGAATGAGGAGATGATTGCGATTTTGGTGATGCTTGGATCTGCTACGACGGTCAGCTGTTTTGTTATGGCAAGAAATATGGGACATGAGGGGACGCTTAGTTCCGGAGTGATTATGATGACGACGTTGTTGAGTGCGTTTACGCTTACGATGTGGCTGGATGTGCTGAGGTCATTTGGGTTGGTGTAAGAAGAATAAAAATAGAAGCAGCTAGTTAAAATGGGAATTGTGGTAGCACACCATTGACTAGTTGCTTCTATTTTTTAAAGATTAAATAAGTCGCTGTGACTGCCGGTTCGAGTAAGAGTGAGGACAAGGACATCATCATCGTAGCGATAGATGAGCAGCCAATCTGGGGAGATGGGTGCAGGGGCGGGGAAGGCGCTGGCGCTGTTCCCCTTGGGGATTTGTGTGTTTTAGATAAGAAAGTTTGTTGGTCGAATGATTTAGGGGAGGAGCAGTGCACCACAGCTCGTGAACCTGGCGGTTCATTCGCTGTGCGAGCTATCGCTCTATCAAAATAAAAAAATAGCCAAATTTTCATGCGAGCATGAAATTTGGCTATTCCTTTATTTTGGCACTGCTCTATCTGAGGACAAAGTACTGTTCATACCACAGTAAGAATGAATATACGGTATAAATCTTTCTATGATAATTTCCGACTTTATTCTTATGATCTTTCAGCCATTTCAGCAGTAATTCCTGATTGAAGAATTCGGATACGAAATCTTTCTGGAACATTTCTTTTACTTTATTATAGTATTTATCTTCTCGGAGCCATACTCTGAATGGTACGAGGAATCCGAGTTTTTTACGTTTTGCCCAGTCCATTGGGATGTGGGAGAGGGCGGAGGTACGGAAGGCTTTTTTTGTTTCCATGCCGTCTACGCAGTATTTGCTGTCGATGCTGCGGGCGAGTTCCCAGACTTTTTTGTCGAGGTATGGTACACGCAGTTCGAGGGAGTGTGCCATTGTCATCTTATCTGCTTTGAGCAGGATGTCGTGTGGCAGCCACAGATGCATATCGAGGAAGAGCTTTTTATGAAGGTCGTCCTGATCTTTTACCTGGTCGAAGTACGGTTTGGTTACGTCCTGGTAGCGCATCTTGCTCTTGTATGCAGGAGCGAGTACTTCATCTGCTTCTTCGTTGTCCATGATGAATGCCTGGCCGATGTAGGAATCTTCTACGGAAGTTGCATTTCTCTTGAGAAAGTTAAGTCCTCTCTTGTCTGGCTGGTGTTTTGCCCAGTCTCCGAGTTTTTTACGGATAGATGCCGGTACGATCTTGCGGTACATATCACCGGATTTGCTTGGGATATATGTCTCGTATCCACCGAACATCTCATCTGCGCCTTCTCCACTTAAGACTACTTTTACATCTTTGGCTGCGAGCTGTGACAGATAGTACAGCGGTACAGCGGAAAGGTTGGCATGTGGTTCATCGGAATGATACTGAACCTCCGGCAGAGCATCGAAAAATTCGTCAGAAGAGATTTCTTTCTTTGCATTGCTCATATGAAGGATATCGCACAGATCCTTGGAGAAGGTTGTCTCATCGAATCCGCCGACTTCAAATCCTACGGAATAGGTCTTCATCGGTTTTACAGTAGATGCGATGTAGCTTGAATCAACACCACCTGAAAGGAAAGATCCTACTTCTACATCAGCAATCTGATGGTAATCAACAGAATCCTGAATTGTCTCACCGATGAGTTTTACTGTCTCGTCAAAGCTGCGGTCTTTCTTTGCATAAGTCGGATCGAAGTATTTTGTTTTCTTAAGTTCTTTTCCATCATAAGTGAAGTATGTTCCCGGTTCCAGTTTGAATACACCTTTGAACATGGTTTCAAGAAGTGGAGTGTACTGGAAAATCAGGTACATCTTGAGGGCATCTTTGTTGACCTCTTTATGGAAATGTGGGTGAGCCAGGAAGGACTTGATCTCAGAACCAAATAAAAGGCTTCCATTCATCTGTGCATAGTAGAATGGTTTGATTCCGAAGTAGTCTCTTGCTCCGAATAAGTTGTGAGTTTCTTTATCGTAAATTACAAATGCGAACATTCCGCGGAGCATAGAAGCAATTTTTTCGCCATAGGTTTTGTATCCCTGAAGAATAACTTCTGTATCGGAGTTTGTCTGGAACTGACATCCGTGTTTCTCAATCAGTTCTTTACGGATTTCCTGATAGTTGTAAATTTCTCCGTTGAAAATAATGACATGTTTGCCATCTGCACTGTGAATCGGCTGAGATCCGCCTTCAAGGTCGATGATACTCAGACGGCGGAAGCCAAGGGCTACATAGTCATCAACAAAGCTTCCCTTGCTGTCAGGTCCGCGGTGGGCAATGCGTTCACCCATCTGGTCGATGACTTCTTCTCTATTAAAATCGCCGGCGCCATAATAGCCTGCAAATCCACACATAAATTGCACATCCTTTCTGAATTGATACATATTAAAAATATTATAGTAACTTAATTTTGCCTGTAGATTTATTCATTATACCATAGTCTATATAAGATTAACAAGGGATAAAAAACCGGAAAGGAATATCCAATAAAATCAGTAGGATATTCCTTGCATATTTTTTACAGGTGTTATATAGTGAAAAATGCGGATAAATGCGTAAAAGCCGGCAAAGAAAAGGGGAATCCGGGAAATGGAAAAGGTAAAAACTTTCCTGGCAGATATATCTGATCTGCTTAATGAGAAAAATTATCAAAAAATTTATGAAAAAGTTCCGGCGTTCCGACAGGAAAAAGCAGACCGGCTGAAGCACAGGGAGGATCAGGCTCAAAGCGTGGGTGCATGGTATCTTTGGATGAAGATACAGGAGAGACACAAGATACCGCAAGATGCAGGGCAGTCCTTTAATTTATCACATTCTGGGAAATATGTTCTGTGCAGCGCAGGCGTATCCGGAGAGAGGGTAGGCTGCGACATCGAATGCATGCGGAAATATCATGAAAGGCTGGCAGAAAAATATTTTTGTTCTTCTGAATATGAGAGAATCCGGAATGCAGATGAAGCGGAGCAGACGGAAATGTTTTACCGCTACTGGGTTTTAAAAGAAAGCTTTTTAAAAGCGACGCGCAAAGGCCTTGTGATGGGATTGAATACCAGCGAGATCCAGATTCCGAAGCAGGGAGATCCGTTTTTTTTAAGGCAGCCGGAAGAAATCCGGGAAGCTTATTATTTAAAAGAATATCAGACAGATGGAGCAAGGATTGCGGTGTGCTCAACGAATCCGAATTTTGACGAAAATATTTTGGATATGACAGATATTTACAAAAGAGAAATGATTGTGGAACTTAAAGATTGAAAATAAGCCAATGAAACAAGAAGTGGATTGGTTAAGAGTTTACAGGTATTTTATGAGAGAAGAAGGAGAAGAAGATGCTTACACAATTTTCGAGAACAGAACTGCTTCTTGGCAAAGAGGCGATGGATAAACTGAAGAATTCAAGAGTTGCCGTATTTGGAATCGGCGGAGTCGGCGGTTATGTATGTGAGGCACTGGTACGAAGCGGAGTCGGTGCATTTGACCTGATCGATGATGACAAGGTATGTCTTACCAACTTAAACCGTCAGATCATTGCAACCAGAAAGACGGTAGGGAAATACAAAACAGATGTTATGAAGGAGAGAATGCTGGAGATTAATCCGGACGTGAATGTGCGGATCCACAAATGCTTCTTCCTTCCGGAAAATGCAGATGAATTTCCGTTTGATGAGTATGATTATGTAGTTGATGCAGTTGATACGGTGACTGCAAAGATTGAGCTTGTCATGAAATCGCAGGCAATGAATGTGCCGATCATTAGCAGTATGGGAGCCGGAAACAAGCTGGATGCAAGTGCATTTAAAGTGGCTGATATCTATAAGACACAGATGTGTCCGCTTGCAAAAGTTATGCGCCGGGAGTTAAAGAAGCGTCATGTTAAGAAGTTGAAAGTTGTTTATTCAGAAGAGAAACCGACCAGACCAATCGAGGACATGGCAATCAGCTGCAGAAACCATTGTATCTGTCCGCCAGGAGCAGAGCATAAATGTACGGAGAGAAGAGATATTCCGGGAAGTGTGGCATTTGTGCCATCTGTAGTTGGACTGATTATCGCAGGGGAAGTAGTGAAGGACCTCTGTGCAAAATAAAAATAAAATCGCGGGCGCCCCTGCGGGGCGCATATCAAAACCAGGCATTTGCTGTCAGAACTTGCAGCAAATGCCTGGCTTTTTTGTTTCATTTTTTTCACAGATTTTCCGGGAAATCGATTATTTTATAAAGTTCTACCATCCGGTTCCAAGAGTCTATCTGTCAGAGTTTGGATTCACAGGTAGAAAGTGGAACTGTGATTTCCGTAAAAGATGAGGCTGGAAAGGTGATCACAGAGATCAAAACAGAGGTAACTCTGGAGAGTAATTATACAGAGCTTTAAACTTAAAAAATTCTAAACTTGTCGGAAAAGACTGTTTTCTCATGAAGAAATATGTTAAAGTAAGGCTGAAATATGCGTAAAAAGGAACAAACATTAACGAGATGTCGTTTAAGGAAGGAAGAACCATAGACATATGATGAGAGAAGACAGGAAAAGAGCGGAGCAGCGCCAGAAAAAAATGGCGAGGCGCAAGCGGGAAGTACGAAGGATGAAAAGAAAGCTATATAAAGCAGGCATTTTTGCAGCAGCAGGAATTATCGTGTTGGCTGTGATCCTGATGCTTTGTGGAAGTGGAAATGCAAAGAAATCTGCAAAAAAGACATCCTCTGCCAAGACAAAGACAGAGACAAGTGAAGAGACAGAAACAAAGACACCAGAAGAGATAGAAGCTGAGAAAGTCCAGGAGGTGCTGGATTCTGACCAGTATAAAGACCAGCTGGGCGAATTATATAAGAAAAACCCGGAGACGAAGGAAATCATTCTGAACAGAGAAAAGTATTCCGATGATCTGCTGACATGGCTGTTTGATCATCAGGAAGCACTGCAGTGGGTAATTGATTATCCGGAACAGTCAGCAAGATCGGAGGAAGAACTCAGTGCACAGGGACTTCAGGCGGTAGATCTGAAAGATTACAGAATCCAGAATCATATCCCAGTATATTTCCAGTGGAGTGAGGTATGGGGATATGCGTCTTATGGTTCAGAAAATATCGGGATGGGCGGATGCGGACCGACCAGCCTTTCCATGGTAGCAACAGGACTTACGGGGAATACTTCATTTACACCGAAGTATGTAGCGGACATGAGTGTAAATATGGGATACTATGTAGAAAGTGTCGGAACAGACTGGAGTCTTATGACAGAGGGAGCCTCGCAGCTTGGCATAAATTCTGCGCAGCTTACAAACTGGTCTGAGGACAGCCTGAAATCAGAGCTTTCGGCAGGACATCCGATCATCTGCAGTATGGGACCGGGTGATTTTACAAACCAGGGACATTTTATCGTCATTTCCGGGTTGACAGAGGATGGGTATGTGCTGGTCAATGATCCGAACAGTAAGATCAACAGCCGTAAGAAATGGGATCTGAATACAATTATAAATCAGATGAATGCAGCGTGGTCATTTTGGGTATAAAAATTTGGAAAAAGTGCAGGAGAATTGGATAAATTCCCTTGCGCTTTTTCTTCATTTATGATATAAATAGATATTGTCGAGAGACAAAATGGGTGGATTCCCGAGTGGCCAAAGGGGACAGACTGTAAATCTGCTGCAATTTGCTTCGGTGGTTCGAATCCACCTCCGCCCATTGATGCGAGGTTGAAAAGACAGTGCAGAGCGCGTATGCTTTTCGCGGAAACCGTTTGAGCATCTCTTGCCGTAGTGGCGGAACTGGCAGACGCCCGGGACTTAAAATCCCGTGGGTAGTGATACCCGTACCGGTTCGATTCCGGTCTGCGGCATTAGTGAAAAGTAGGAGAAACGTTGAATTTACAGCGTTTCTCTTATTTTTTTTGCTTCAAAAAGTTTGAACACCTTTGAACACTTTATGATGAAATACCAAGATTCTGAAAAGCAAGCCTGTCATTCTTCCGCTTATTGACATTCCGCAAGTAATGCAATGTTGTAGCTGTCTCACTATGTCCCATTAAATAACTAAGGGTTGTAAGATTATTTCCGTCAAAAGCTGTTGAAGCATTGTAAAAGCGGATTTTATGACTGGAATGATAAGGAACACCGGCTTCTTTGCAATATTTCTTCAAACGGCGATTAAAGCTGTCTGTTGTCATAATCTCGCCGTTGGGTTCAAAGACATATATTCCATTTGGATTTAATTCCTTTGCTTTGTGAAGAATTTTAAGTGCTTCGTCTGTAAGGAACTGTTTACGGAATCCATGAGAAGTATTTCCTTTCATTTGATTTACTACTTTTACTTTTCGGCTTGAGAATGTTAAATCATCATTCAATGTACGTTCACAGGTCGCCTGTCTGTGAAGATATACAAGCCTGTTATTGTAGTCAATATCTTCCCAACGGATAGCTTTTGTTTCTCCAACACGGATAAATAGATAGAAAGATAACTGTATTGCAAGAGAATATGGCTCTATGATACACCGAAGATAATTTAATAACTTATGCGTATCATCACGGGAAAATACATTGTCACTTTGTACTTCTACTGGCTTATAGGTAAACTGTTTGAAATTCACATCAGAGACAGGATTATGTGATATAATTTCTTCTTCGATCGCATAACTCATTATTCCATTCAAAACAGAACGGGCATTACTGACTCGCTTGTGCGTGAACTGTCGGTCTTTTGTAGCTTCTCTGAAAAAGCGGATAAGCGTGATTGGTTTGATTTCGCCTATCTTCATTTTAACAAGTTCTGTATCTTTGAAAAATCTATTCCATTCAGATACATATTCTTGAATTGTCTTTGCTTTTACGGAAGTATAGTCTCTTTTATACAAAAGCCATTCAGCGTATAATTCTTCCAGTGTGACATTCTGACGGTTTTCAGCTTTCTGCTTTTCGATATAAAATCTGATGATTTCTTTTTCAAGGTTCTCTTTACTCTTCCTCTTAACAGGACGGCGTTTGTTAGGTTTGGTTTCATCGGGTAAATAAGTACGCCAGCTTTTTTCTGATTCCGAGTAATAAATTTCATATTTGTGATTCTCCAAGATTTTTTTATTTGCCATAATTTTAAAATCTTTGAAGACTTCATCTGTGGTCATGTTAGCACAGGTGGCTAACGTATTCAATAATGTTATATCTGAAAACGTAACGGGATTATCCATAAGATTCCCCCTTTACGCAAGGATTTTCTTTTTTTATTTTGATGTAGATAACACTGCTGTCCTTTAAGCATGAACCAGTAGATAAGAAAGCGTTGGTATCGTAAATTTGCCTTGTGTATTCTTTCTGAAAGACGATATTTTCTTTTTGTAAGTCATGTAAAATGTCTTCGGTCAGCATGACTTTTGTTTCGTGTGGAACTTTCAGATTTTGAGATTTAAAAAAGGCTTTTTTCTTATGTTCTTTCAAATCAAGGTCTTTTCCAAAATACTTGCTAAGATAACGACCTCTGTTTTCTTTGCTGTCTACATCAATGCGATTGATTTTAATAAATCCATGTGACCATAAATTCTGTAATTTTTCTTTTGCTATATACGGAAAATCAAAGAAAATAACATGATAATGGATTGCTCCACGCTTCTGTTTCTCCCACGTTGCAAGGTATTTTAATAACTGGGTTTTGGTATGGTACAAATAATAATTTAATCGCTGGATAAAATACTTAAATTCTCGGTTAGTTATCAGGATTTCCTGAATGTTTTCTTTAAATGTCAGCGTTACAAATTTTGTTTTGTTATCAAAGTTGCAGTCAACAATACGGGCAATATCCCAACGAGCCTGTTCGTAATGCTTCTGCTTGCGTTTTAAACTGTCATATTGCTTATGAGCTGACATTTCATCAAATTTTTTTCGGTTACTTGTGTCTGTTAAATCTGCCTTTTCTTTCGAGTGAATAAAAATAGGGTTTTCGTAAATATATACTTCTTTTGTAGTAGGAGTTTCAATGATTTTCGTATTGTATGCAAAACACTCTTTTGTTTTGCTCACGAATCTCACCTCATATCCCAATTTTTGTAATGAATGTTCCGATTATTTTCGGAAGATGTTGTTTTATATATCAAGTATAGAGGTCAGCCAGTTCAGCACCTATGACGTTGTCCGGCACTGACTGGCTGACATAATGGGAAAAATTATTTCATTCCCACTTTTCTGATATTGGAAGCTTCTGCTTTGACAGAAAGACGTCCATTATAGAGACTAGCCCAAGTATGTAAGCCATCAAATGAGACTGGAATCTGCCCTTTTTGTTCAAGTTCTTCGTTGGTAACAATCGTTGTGTTGGCTTTAATGCCTACTTTGACTTTCTCAAACTTTAATTTTGGAAGAAGAACTGTATAGTAGAATCCTAATTTTTCTTTTGTAGAAAAGTCTACCCAGTCAGAAACTTCTACTAACTGAAATTCCTCTTGCAGTTTGTCTGGATTTAAAATAAAGTCATTTCCTCTAATCATCGTTTCACCTCCTTATAGATATCTGATTATCAGATATTAAGATAATCTTATGATAAAACAAGCGTTGCAGAATGTCAATAGAAAATATCTGAATATCCGATAAAAAGATTGACAGAGAAAATTTGATGAAATATAATGTGCTTATAAAGGAGGTTCGCTATGAATAAAATAAAAGAATTGCGGAAAGAAAAGAATATAACCGTTGCGGAACTTGCAAAAGAATTAGGCATTTCACAAAGTATGCTTACGAACTATGAAAATGGAAACGGAACGCCGAGAGATGAATCTATATGGGAAAAATTATCACAGATATTCGGCGTGAGTAAAAGCCACGTTATGGGATTAACTACGGATATTGAAACAGCAAATAAGACAAAACAGTTGAAAGTGGTTGTGGATACATCTCAGCCGATCTCAATACAACCGAAGAATCAGACAGACCTTGATGTATTGATAAAACTGGATTTGATAGACAGTGAAGACATGGAAGAAGTGTCAGAATTTCTTGATAAACTGTTGGCACAGGAGAAATATGAGGGACGGAGAGAATCAAACGTTAAATATGTCGTTGAGTAGAAAATGCTTCTCAGCCGACCACTTGCCCAGTCGACCCGCCGCCCTGTTAGGAACCGTCGCACTGGGCATCCTTGCGGAACGTTAGTTTGCGAAAATACGAACAAAAGAATATAAGGAGAGGGAATAGCCGATACTACTTCAAAAGCAGTAATAGAGTGCTATTCTTTTTTATTATATTCAATGGTTGTAGTTCGGAATGGTTTGCTATTATTGTGCAAGTAATAAGTTGGATAATAGAGCTTGATTTCCAAGGTGGTAGGCGTACCATTGATTTTGTTATGTTCATTTTCAATGTCTTTGATTAATCCATCAATTTTCCAACATTTGTAAACAATTACAGTCAATTCAGTATCTCTGGTATCTGCACTGCTAAAGGATATGCTGTTAGTAATATGATAGTCCGGCAGTCTGAGATAATTATAGAGAACGGTCAGTAAACAGAGCATTGTGATTGTTGCTATGATTTTCTTTTTCATGTACATACCTCTTTTGTGTTATTAACAAGGGACTGACTGTATAGTACCTCACTATATAGTGAATTACTACATAAAGATTTAATAAATATACTTTATGTAGAGGTGCGGAACATGAATTATGGACATTTAGAATTAAGAATAGAAGAACTGTTACAAGAAAAAGGTATCAGTAAGAATATGATTTGTAAGGAACTCGATATCCCAAGGTCAAATTTCAATAGATATTGCAGAAATGAATTTCAAAGACTGGACGCAAATTTAATCTGTAAACTATGCAACTATTTTGAATGTGAAATTGGTGAGTTAATTCGATATGTAAAAGAATAAAGTGATAAATGGGTATGCGGAAATAAAAAATATTCGCATACCTTTTTAATTGAATATTTTATAAAATGGAATTATACTGTGTATAACATGAAACAGACAAATCGGTATTTAAGGAGGTGCTTATAAATGAAATTAGTAGATTTAGCAACAGGTCCTGATTGGATAGTGTGGATTGTCTTTGTGATATTTGCTGTATTTTCTATTATTTTACTTTCTGGACACGGGAGTTGGTTTATTTCCGGATATAATACGGCTTCAAAAGAAGAAAAGGAAAAATATGATGAAAAGAAGTTATGCAGAACAATAGGAATTGGAATGTCTATTATAGCAATTCTTGCATTGACAATGGGCTTGCTTGAAAATATTTTGCCTGCATTTTTTGTATATATTGCATTGGGGATTATTTTGGTTGATGTCGTAGTAATTATCATTTTAGGAAATACACTATGCAGAAAGTAACAACTTTTTAGTTTGTATGCGACAAACGTTTGAACACTTTTTGAACACCGCAACCGTGATGAAGTCCTCAAAGCCCCTTTCTATCAGTATTTGTGATTGCTTAAAACGGTTCGATTCCGGTCTGCGGCATTAGTTAAAAATGGGAGAAACGTTGAATTTACAGCGTTTCTCTTTTTTTCGCAACAAAACGGGAGAGCAAAATCCCCATGCTCTCCCATCTTTCAGCTCATCCATTCTTATTCTTCAACAGCCCATTTCTCAATCTGTTTCATAAATTTCTCATCTTCTGAAATAACTTTTACCGGCTTCTTATAATCAATTGCCATAAGTCCCAGTAGTCCAAATCGGGTTAATCTTTCTTTGTTTATTGCAAAATTCATAACTCTTCGTTGACACATGTAAGCGATTCGACTACCTGTGTATGCCGTAATCCAAGCTGTATCCTTATCAACTCCGAGTTTCATCAAATTCTTTATACGATTCTGTGGGTTTTTCCATTGCTTCCAGATACACATACGCAACCTATAACGAATTCTTGCATCTAGTTCTTTACTACAGCTTCCTTCAGATTCCACCTCACAATGGACACCCTTGCTGTTCAGCTATATACTTCCTTGTTACCTAGGCGTATTCACGACTTTCACCCGTTAGAGCGCACCCATGGTGCGCAAACTACAAAAAGGGGCTGTCGGGAAATAGATAGTTCCAAAGCAGGGAGGGTATGACTCACAACGAGTCATACCCTCTTTGAATTTATCTGAAAAAAGAAAAAAAGATGGCTAACGACAACCATCTTTCTCTCCGTTACATGTTATAATGTAACTATGCTAACAACTAATTATTATAACGATTTTTTTGAGTTTGGGCAACAGAAAATTAACTTTAGTTTCTTCGAATTGAGTTTACCTGACGACGATCCAGTCTATACCCTGAAAAAAGTGATGGAGGAATTAGATTTTTCTGGCTTGTTAGCCAATTGTTCAGATAAGGGAAGAACCGGGTACAACCCAATTATGATGTATGCTGTAGTTACCTATGCAAATATGCGTGGAATACGTTCTGTTGACCGTATTGTTGATCTGTGTGAAAGAGACCTTGCTTTTATCTGGCTGACGCGCGGACAAAAACCGAAACGTGATGCTTTTTATGACTTTAAAAACAGGAAGCTGACATCTGATGTCCTGGATGACCTGAATTACCAGTTTATGCGGCGGCTGCAGAAAGAAGGGCTGGTCACATTAAAAGAACTTTTTATTGACGGTACAAAGATAGAGGCAAATGCGAACCGTTATACTTTTGTATGGCGCGGAAGCATCAATTACCATCTGGCAGGACTTCTGGACTCTATCGACCAGCTTTTTGAAAAATATAATTCTTTTTTGCAGGAGAATGATTATGGAACAAAGTACGAGCTGGGAAATGCACAGATGTTTGTGATCGAAGGGATGGATAAAGTCCGGGAAGTGATCGAAAAGAACAGAAAACGAAAGCTTGTAAAACATAAAAAGCTTTCAAATAACCGTATTATAGAGATCGATAACTGTTCACCGCTTGAAATACGGAAACTCCAGAACAATCTCACGATGATCGCAGACAACGAGGGAATCGAATTCGTTTACGGAAAAGGAAAAAGAAAACCTGCACTTCAACAGCTGCATGAGGAACTGGAACAATGCGGAAAACGACTGATGGAATATAAAGAATGCTTTGAGATCATGGGAAAAGACAGAAACAGTTATTCCAAAACAGATCTGGAAGCGACTTTTATGCGTATGAAAGAAGATCACATGCTGAACGGACAGTTAAAGCCAGCATATAATGTTCAGATCGCGGTAGAGAATTATTTTATCGTACATGGATATGTAAGCAGCGACCGCACCGATTATAATACCCTGATCCCGGTTCTTGAAAAACATAAGAATGCTTTCGGGAGTATTCTGGAAGAAGTAACTGCGGACAGCGGGTACTGTAGTGAAAAAAATCTGCTTTATTTAAAACGGAATGAAATATCCAGTTATATAAAACTGCAGGATCATGAAAAGCGAAAAACACGCGCTTATTCAGAAGATATCAGTAAATATTACAACATGAGGACAGGGATCTTTGAAGATGAACAGTTCTATATCTGCCATGACGGACGTGAACTGCGGCATCTCAGGACAGAGAGCAAAGAGCAGGATGGATATACACAGACCTTTGAGGTATATGGTTGTGCAGACTGCAGCGGATGTGAACATAAAGCGCGCTGTCTGTATAAGTATGATGCGGAAAAAGATGCCGAAAAGAACAAAGTCATGAAGATCAATGAACAATGGGAGGAACTGAAAGAAAGATCGCATGCCAATATCCAGAGTGAACGCGGGATCCTGAAACGCCAGACACGTTCCATTCAGACGGAAGGACATTTTGGAGATATCAAGGAAAATGAGAACTTCCGGCGTTTTAATTACCGTTCGGCAGATAAGGTATATAAAGAATTCATGCTGTATGCTATTGGAAGAAATATAAATAAATATCATCGTTTTTTATACGAAAAACTGAGAAAATTTGAAGGAAAAACTGCCTAGAAAAAAATGCGGCTGAAAAAATCCAAACAAGGATTTTTTGCGGTCAAAAACAGAAAGTATTTATCAAAATAAAAATATCCTGAACAAGTTGCAGAGTCAGAAAGCTCTGTAACTGTCAGGATATTTTGTTTGGTGCTGTCAGCTCTAAAAAACGTTATTTACCGACAGCTCCTTAGATAACTTATTCTATATTTTGCTTACCGAATCAGCTGTTCCAGCTCACTCTTTTCCTGAACTCCTAAAGTTCTCTCTGCGACCTTTCCATCTTTGAATACGAGAAATGTCGGAATTGACATTACCTTATATTCTCTGGCAAGCGCCATCTGCTCATCCACATTCACCTTACCCACCTTTACATCTGTAAGCTCCTGTGCGAGTTCGTCAACAACCGGTCCCATTGTCTGGCATGGTCCACACCATGTTGCCCAGAAATCTACCAGTACTGGTTCTTTTGCATTTAATACTTCTTCTTCAAAATTCTCTGTTGTTAAATTGATTACTGACATGATAGACATCCTCCTGTTTCATTATCTTTTTCTTTAAGGGCAGTAAGCCGTTCCTCTACTTTCTGGATCGTGATTCTTTCCAGATAATCATTACAGCTCCTGTTCATCCCTGTTACAAGTTCGTCCATAACTACAGACATTCCACTTGCAACCAAACACTTTTTATCCGGGTTTCCTGAACGCCAGGATGCTTTTACAAGCGTATTCTCCAGTGCATCACTGATCTGCCTCAGCGTAATATCCGAATTTGCTTTTGCGATCCGGTAACCGCCTCCCATGCCTTCTCTTGTCTCGATCAGACCGGCTTTTTTTAGTTTTCCCATCACTCTGCGTATGCATACAGGATTTGTACATACATTATCTGCAAGTTTTTCACTTGCGATAGTAGCATTGCTGCGATCCAGAAATACAAGTGCATGAACCGCTATTGCAAATTCACTTGTCACGCTTCTCCCCTCATTTCTTATATGTTGAACTGTAATTTTTTTAATTACAATTTATACTGTAACAATATCACATACAGTTTGCCATGTCAACCTCTTGCCTGGATTTTGTTATGATTTTTTATCTCTGTTGACATTTGCGAGGAAATATGATAGTTTTTTGTGAAAATTTTGTTTATTTATGAGGATTATCTGCTATGAATAAATTATTACATAACAATACACTTTTTACACTCACACTACTTGGCATCGCGACCGCACTTGCCTTTCTTTTTTTCTCATTCGTTTCTGAAAATACTGCAAACATCGCATTACTTTATATTATTGCCCAAATCTTGATTGCACGATATACGAACGGATACCTGCACGGGCTCTTTTCTTCTGTTTTCTCCGTAATCTGTATCAATTTCTTCTTTACCTATCCGTTTTTCCGACTGAATTTCACATTGAGTGGCTATCCGGTCACATTTATCGGAATGTTGATCATTACATTGCTCACCACAGCAACCACTTCCTCTCTTCTGTCTGATGGTTCCATCTTATCAGATGCAGAAAAAAGCGAACTTCTTGAAAATATTGAAAATGACTCCAGCTGGCGCCTCAATATGGTTGAAAATCTTCTCAGTGTAACAAGACTCCGGAGCTTACCGTCACTGATCATCCAGACCACGTAACCTTCTGTGTCAAAGATTTCGGACATGGTCTGAACCCGGACGTTATTCCGGATATTTTCAGTGGCATCTGCCACAATACTGGTTCCGTTGACTCCCACAAGGGTATGGGAATCGGCTTATCAATCTGCAAAACGATCATTGACGCACACAATGGTTATATCGAAGCCAAAAACCACACCAATGGTGCTTTATTTCTGTTTACATTGCCAAAAGAAGAGGAGGAAAACATTCCATGCAGCCAAAAGTAAATATCCTTTTTATAGAAGACGAACGAAATATCCTTACTTTTGTTAGAAAGCTGTTATATGGGCACAATTATAAAGTAACAACCGCCATAACCGGTACTGAAGGTCTTCAGCTGATAAATTCTATCTGTCCAGATCTCATTCTCCTTGATCTTGGGCTCCCGGATATGGATGGTCAGACAATCATCCGGCAGGTTCGTGAATGGTCCGACTGTCCAATCATCGTCATCTCTGCCCGTACAAATGAACATGAAAAGGTAAAAGCTCTCGATCTTGGCGCGGATGATTATATCACCAAGCCATTCGGTTCCGCCGAACTCCTTGCACGTATCCGCACCTCACTCAGACACAGTACCCGGATGAATACCTCTTCAGATCAGCTCTTCCACCCTTACAAATGTGGTGAGCTAATACTCGATTTTGAAAAACGTACCCTGACTATCAGTGGAAATATCGTTCATTTGACTCCTATCGAGTATAAGATCCTGGTATTTCTCGCACAAAACTGTAGAAAAGTTATGACATACTCTTCTATCATCAATAATGTCTGGGGACCATACGCAGATGATAACAATCGGATCCTCCGCGTAAACATGACCAATATACGCCGTAAAATAGAAAAGAATCCGGCAGATCCTCAATACATCTTTACCGAAGTCGGCGTTGGCTACCGTATGAGCGAAGAACACTGTTAAGGTTCTGCTAAGAAAGCTTCCAATCTCTTTTCAAATTACATATTTTCTTATAAAATGACTTTATCAAAAGAAATACAAAGAACTGGAGTGAGAGAGGCATGAATATTGGAATGTTACTTTTGGTTATAATTGGAGGCTTTGCAGGTCTTTTTTCTACACTTTATATTTGTATCAGTCTTCCATTCACCATTATATGGAAGATTTATCGCCGGGTTGCAAAAGGCATCCCGATTATGAAATAGCTGTTTCGTTTAACATCCTAATTCCAAATAAGAATGCCAAATATTTCTCCTGCTGATAAGGTTTCTTTATATAGTATTACACCAATCAAGGTAGCTGCAACTGGCTCAACTGATGCCAAAATAGAAGCTTTTCCATTATCTAAATTTTTAAGACCGGCAGTATACAGGCAAAATGCAAGCACTATACTTAAAAAACCAAATTTCAAACTTGCGGACAAAAATTCCCATGCTTCCCCAAAGTATCCCTGCCAGAATTACCATTCCTGATGCAAGTTTTTTCATTATCCTGCCTCCTTATATCCAAAAAGGATGATAACGCAACAAGCATTGTTACGCAATCACCCTTGAAATACTGTTTTTACTATAATACAAATATGCAGAGCTGTCCAACCTAAATCAGACTGAATCTTTTATTATATTTAAATTTGACCGACTCCACATATGGTGTCCGGATAAATATCATCGATACAGTTCCTTCGGAATTTCCTATGAAATGAAAAAAACTGTAAGCAACCGCTTACAGTTCTCAACTCCCCGAGTTGGGTTCGAACCAACGACCCTTCGGTTAACAGCCGAATGCTCTACCACTGAGCTATCGAGGAATACTTATATAGTATAAACCCTTTTGTCTTTTTTGACAAGGGCTTTTACTTACTTTTTTATTTTATGTACCTTCAAAACTGCATACAAGAAATATTTTCTTTCATCCTACCTATCACCTTGCTTGGTCATGCCCTCGACCGATTAGTATCAGTCAGCTCCATACATTACTGTACTTCCACCTCTGACCTATCTACCTCGTCGTCTTCAAGGGGTCTTACTACTTACGTAGGGATATCTCATCTTGAGGGGGGCTTCACGCTTAGATGCCTTCAGCGTTTATCC
>ERZ894226.101-NODE-101-length-66745-cov-15.462303_pt1 | contig 66745 bp, 74 predicted proteins | sample MGYA00380294_ERZ894226 | MGnify/ENA primary metagenome ERZ894226 (study PRJEB32331, sample SAMN06328434) | human gut metagenome | biome: human gut microbiome; feature: stool | host: Homo sapiens | collected 2014-10-29 ... | reverse complement strand
GCTTACAGACGTGACATAATATGTCACCCGGATAGGCAGGAAAAGAGAGAGCCTGTGGGCTCGAAACCTGCGTCTTTAGATTAGTTTCTTCGGAAGCCTGCTTCTTTAGATGCGGGTAGTTCACATCTAACTCCATTCATGATTTAATTTACTTCCTTTCTTTATCGTTTTTGATAGTTTCAGAATTAATATGCCGGATTTGGAATTGAGTAGAAGAAAAGAAATCCGCAAAAAAATATAAAAAGAAAATAAATGCGGCATATTGTATAAAAAGAAGACGGAGGTTTAAGAAAATGACAAAAAAAGATTTCAAATTGTATGGGTCGCTGATATTGTATGCCCTGCTGCCGTCGGTTATTTGCTGATAAGAATGCAAATTGTGGCGGTCAGCGGCGTCGATATAAACATAATGGGTCAAATAGAATGGTTTGACCTGATTGATGAGGTTCTGGTGACGGCGCTGACGGTTCCTCTGTATTTTCTGCTGAAACCTGATAAGGAAAAGACAGCACCGGATAAGAATTGTGCAGCATTTCTGGCGTCGTTTGCGGTGTATACGGTGTTTACAATTATTGTAATGATGAAAATTGGAAGTATCGCTAAATTCATGAATGCAGAAAATGCAGTGCAATACCTGTTCATGCAGGCATTGTCAATGCTTGCCGGGTTTGTCGGAACGTTCATGGTAATGATATTTACGCTTAATGATGACGACAAGCTGGTGAGGAGGCTGCTTGTAAGCAGGTTATGCCTGCAGGTTGTGGCTGACTGGATTTTCATTTCCAGCTTCAAGGATGTCGGAGCGGCGTATGCAGAAATTGCAGTTAACGCAGTAATTGGGCTGATTGCCGTATTGTCTGCATATAGTAAAGGATATCTGAAATTTGCGATGCCGGGAAAAACATTTCTGAAGGATTGGTGCAAAATTGGAGCGTTTGCCGGTATTCAGATTTTTCTGGACAATTTCATTTACGCCGTGATGGTCTGCAAGATGGTCAATGCGGTGTCTGAGTCTGGAAACTACTGGGTGGCAAATAACTTTATCTGGGGCTGGCTCCTGGTGCCAGTCACCTGCCTTGTGGAGGTCATCAAGAAGAACGACAAAATCCGCCTTACGATGAAGAACTGCTGGCGGTATCTCATCATGATTTTCGCAGTATGGCTGATTACAATGCCAAGATGGAAATCTTTCATCAGTGGCCCGATGGCAAGCGATGGGAATGTCATAATGAAGATTGTGCTTCCGCTTGTTCCGTTCTACATCACATATATGATTTCTGCGGTCATTGATGGCTGGTTTGTGTCCCATGGAAGGACAATATACAATGCGATAAACTCCCTGATTGTTAATGTGGGATATTACGGCATCATATATCTTGCGTTTAAGCACGGTATGTTTGCCGAGAACATGATGTTTATTATCGGTATGTTTGGCTGTGGTATGCTTGTACATATGGCAGCATCAATCCTGATGTACAAGCTGGAAACTATAGGGATACAGACGATGCCGGCAGACTGTCAGAAAAAAGCGGTGTAATACAGAACACAAAAAAAATAGCGCCCCAGCGGTTTAACCGCTGGGGCTATTTTTGTCTCAATCGAAGAGCTGAAAATCTGGCATATTGTATGCAAAAAAGTGAGGTGAAAAAAAATGCAAAAAAATATTCTGATAAGTAAGAAAACAGCAAAAAAAATAATAGCAGCAAGGCAAAAAGCAATACAGAAAGAAAAAGCTGAAAAATACTGGGAAAAGGTGAGGATACAGGAAGACGGATGTGTGGCTGCGAGGCAGATGGAAATAGAGGCTGCCAGAATTGGAAAAAGATAAAATTTTGTATGCCGTATTTTCCTGCATATTGATTTTGTAGAAACAATATGCACACAAAGAAAGGGGAATAACAATATGGCATATACAATTGATGGAAAATTAAAGGTAGCAGTTTCAAGCCGTGCGCTGTTTCAGCTGGAAAAGGAAGATGACATCTTCACAACAAAAGGTAAGGAAGCATATGAAAAATATCAGATAAAACATGAAAAAGATATTCTTCAGCCCGGTGCCGCTTTTCCGGTCGTGAAAGCCCTGCTTGAACTTGGCGAAGATGATGTTGAGGTCATCGTTGTCTCAAGAAATACCGCAGATATGAGTCTCCGAGTGTTTAACTCAATTCAGGCTCACAATCTTAATATCTGCAGGGGATTCTTTACCGGCGGTGAAAGCATTATCAATTATCTAAAATCATTGGATATTGACCTGTTTTTAACCGCAAACGATGACTCAGCAAAGGCCGCTATTGACAACGGCATCCCGGCTGCAACGATGATTACATCAGCAGCGAAGTATATGACTGAATCGACAGAGCTTCGTGTTGCCTTTGATGGTGACGCTGTACTTTTTGGCGATGAGTCAGAAGCTATCTTTAAGGCTGAAGGTCTTGAGGCGTTTGGTAAGAATGAAAGCGAAAAGGCTAACATCCCGATGAAGGAAGGCCCGATGGCGAAGTTCTTACGCGCCCTTGCAAAAATCCAGACAAAGCAGGAAAAAGAGGGGAAAAATAACGAAACAAAAATCGTTACTGCCCTTGTTACTGCCAGAAGCGCACCGGCTCATGCGAGAACAATCAAGACACTGAGAGCATGGGGAATTAAAGTAAATCAGGCGTTCTTCCTTGGAGGACTTGATAAAACTTATGTTTTAAAAGAGTTTAAGCCGCAGATTTTCTTTGATGACCAGCACGTACATACTGACCGCGCTTCACTTGTAGTGCCGGCAGGTACAGTTCCTTATAAATCAGATTCCGTTTTGGCTAAACCGAAGGAAGAGGAAAAGAAGGGAGAAAAATAATGCTGACGAAGTGGATTATCGATGGACGGAAAAACCGTGGCCAACCTCTGAGTTGTTCGTCGGATACGATAGTCATGAAAGTGTACGGAGAGGACAGAAACTCCGTCCACGTCTGGTACACGCGAGCATAGCTCGCGGTATCATATTGACTATACGGCGCAGCGCCTTGATTCTATGCAGATGCGTGAAGTCTGAGAAAGGAGAAATCAATGAGAGAAGGAATCAGATATGACTGGATTATTGCTGTTTCAAATTCTGCTGAAAGTGGAATCAAAATCTTGAAAACTTACTGCAAAGTAAGCGAGATTAAACAGATTTTGGTTGATTTGGCAAAAAGAGACGCAAGGAAAGATGCAGCTGCTTTTCAGCATGGTACCGATGATATCGACCAGCTGCAGGTTGTAAAACATGATGCTCCGTTTGCTGTTGACATCGGATTCACCGCCTGCAATGTTTTTGATACATACCGTATTGATTATACCGCACACGAGCTTGAACACGAGAACTACAGTGAACCTGAAGACGTATTAAAACATATTTGAAAGGAGAATGTACTATGACAAGAATCTTTATTGATACTGATGACGCTGAAAATTATGAAGACATTGAGTCTGAGCTTGAGGCTTATAACATTGATTTTGATTACGATAATGGTGGTCGTATGATGGTTGATGATTCTGATGCAGACATTGTAATGGATATCATTGAGGACTTTGGAGTTAAAGCCTCCATTGTCTGAAAGGAGCAGGCATGGAAAAATACAAATGGATTTTTGCTTCGTCACGCGGCTGTGAGATAGAGATGACGGAAATCACATGTTCTGTTGATGAAGCGAAAGAATATATGCTTCTTAAGATAGCCGCTGAGGCTGAAAAGTCAAATTATTATTTTGCGTATCCTCCAAAATATGAAAAAGACCTGCAGATAGAGACAAGCTCTAAGACAGGTGAGGTGATTGCGATTAAGTGCCTTAATGTAGAAAAATTCTACGGCGGCATAATCAATTATCTTATGCGTCGCGCTGACAGGATACAGGAAGAGATAGTGACAACAGTTGAAAAGAAAGGTTAAAAACGGTGATAGATAGCCGCGGCTGTAAACCCCGATGCTTGCGTCGGGGATAAAGCCGCTTCGGCGATAGTCGAATAGTAAAAACGTGTTTTAAAAATAAAAATACTGTTTACAGATTTTAATATTCGCATGATGAATGCGAATATTTTTTTATTTTTTTCGCAAAAAAGTGTCCGATTATAAAATTTTTCGGCATATTAAATATGTAAGAAACAGAAAGGAGGCATGACGCATGCATACTTTAAGACTTAAGCTGGAAGTGGATAAAAACACAGCATATATCATGGAAAAGCGTTTTCGTATCCTGGCACATATCAGTAATCAGATAAGAAAACATGTGAAGAAGCTGTTATCAAGATTAGAAAATGACAAACAGTATCAACAGGCTTTGAATGAATATATACGATTTAAAAAATCAGAGTCTGATGACAAGCAGGTCGTAGCTGATATGAAGCGATTGTCAAAGTTCATGAATGAAACACGTGAAAGCATCGGATTGACAAAAAACGGGCTTGAGAAGTATGCAAGCGTAATGCAGCGTAGATATAAAAAAAATATTTCATCACACCAGGTACAGGCAGAAGTAGCTCATATAATGAAAGGGGTGGATGCGGTATTATTCGGCAATGGAAAAGATGTCCATTATAAGAAAGAATCTGATTTTCATACGATTCCGGGAAAGAGCCTAAGCGGTGTCGCAATTCGCTTTGACCAGAATAACGAAAAGCGCCAGATTGATTGTTATATCAAATGGAATGGTCTCAAAATTCCGGTAAAATATGATATTTCAAAACCAGATATGCCTGATGAGAAAAATTATATAAATGAATCTTTATCTATCGGAGTTATCAAATACTGTGAGATTGAAAGGCTGTGGTTTAAGAGTGGCTGGCATTATTATGTAAAACTGTATATGACGGAGAATGCACCTAAGAAAATAACACCTGGAAAATCAACAATGGGTATTGATGAAGGACCTTCTACAATGGCTGCGGTATCAGAATCTTCTGTCTTTCTTGAAGAATTATCTCCAAAATGTAAGGACTACAACAAACAGATTGTATCCTTGCAGCGTAAGATTGATAAATCCACAAGGATGACAAATCCTGACAGATTTAATGAAGATGGAACAGCGAAGAAGAAAACGAAAGACCTTCCACCGTGGAAGTTCTCGAAGGCCTGCCAAAGAAATAAAGCAAGAGTAAGAGAATTATATCGCAGGAAGGCAGAATACACAAAATGTCAACATGAGACCTTATTGAACAGTATGATAAAAGATTCATCAATATTTATCAACGAACCGATGGACTTTAAGGCCCTTGCGAAGAAATCCCGCGAAACAAAGCGTCGGGATAAAGCCTCTGTGATAAAAAATGCTGATGGAACCGAAAAGACCGTATATAAATATAAACGGAAGAAACGTTTTGGAAAGTCAATCACAGACCGAAGTCCAAGTTTCCTCATTGCAAGATTAAAACAGAAATGTGAACAGTACAGCATGATATATCTGGAAACGGATAAGTGGAAATATAAGGCAAGCCAGTATAACCATGTTCTTGATGACTACATAAAAACAGCACTCTCAGAAAGGTTTAAGAACATCGGAGCCATAACCGTTCAGAGAGATTTATACAGCGCATTTCTCCAGTCATGTATGGATACTGTGGAAAAACCTGACAGAAAGAAATGTATACAACTATTTGATAACTTTGTAAAAATGCAGAATGACCTAATAACGGAAATGAAAGCATCCGGAAAATCATATCCGTCATGCTTTGGATTCTAGGAAACGCATAAGGTTTCCGGTAAGAACCGGAATGGTCTGATTTTTACCGGAAATCTTATGCTGAAATAACAGCAGACACAGATTTCCAAGTAACTTGTAAACCAGCACAGGAGGCAGAAATCACTCCTTCGGTTGTTAGTAAGGGAGCCTGAATCTTCGGATTCTTGTCATCTCTGAAAGCTGAGCCCGTAAAATGGAAGAGAGTCATGCAAAACCGTGAACCAGGCCATGCCTGAAAGATTGGCCGTCTGTTTCACGGAGATATACCTGCAGAGGTTCGCCTGCTACAGTGAAGCCCGAGTCCTCTTCAAGTGCCTGCTTGCAGGTGCGGGAATCCCGCGACTTTAGTCGTGTGGAGGTTTCAAAATTACATTCTGTTTTCATGCGCGGGTATTGATTACGAGTGTGTGGACGAAGAATTGTATATGCTGACTGATTGAAAAAATATGTGATATTGAAAATATGGCAGCCGAGATTTATCGGCTGTTTTTTTTTGGAGCTGAAAAATCCAGCATATTGTAAATATACAAAATATATACAAAGAGAAGGGAGAAAAAATCATGAAAACAATAGACTTAAAAAATCTTAGAATAACCGTAGAGCATTTTGTCAGCCTTCCACTGACTGTCACTGACTATATTTGTGAGGTCGTCGACAAACTTGGGCCGGCTGGGGCTTATATCAAACCGGGAATCGTGGATACTGACGAGCAGGAAAGAGATTGTCACCAGTTTTTCCTGAAATATTACCGCCAGCTTGGAAACGACTTGGAAGAAGAAAGGATATACTATCCATTTGTAACAAATATTAATGATATTGATATCATCAATATGATTGTTAAATATTTTTATGATGACAATTATGCAGCAGAGATTCTTCACTTTGCAAATGATGAAATTCGCGATTCGTCTGACGTAATTGTTAGGTATCCGGAGACTTCGTCTGATTCAGATGATTCAGATAGAAGGGAGATTGTATTGCCGATAGATTCGTCAATAATAGATGATTACGGAGATTTTGATGCGCTTGAAAAGCTGGCTGAACTGATGCAGGAAAAAGGCCTAACACAAGACGATTTGCTCGTTGTCCTGAATGCGGTAAAACTGAAAAATATTGAAAAATAAGTACAAAAAATCTTCGCGTTAATTCGCGGAGATTTTTTTTGCATGCTGTAAAAATCCGGAATATTGTAAATATCCAAAAAATGCTCTGCTTTCTTAAAAATTCTGCATATTAATTATACAAAAAAAATTCTTAAAAAAGGAGGTAAAAAACTATGGGAAGAGCAGGAGCCGGAGGTGGCGGTGGCGGCCATTCGGGCGGCGGGCATTCATCCAGCCGGTCAAGCGGCGGCCATCATGTAAGCAGCGGAAGCAGTGGAAGACGGGCCGGTGGCGGAAGAAGTAGTTACAGCGGTCACAGCAGTTACGGCGGCGGAAGATTCTATGGTGGCGGTTTCTATCCACGACCGCCAAGACGAAGCACCGTTATTGTCAGTCATGGTGGAAGCTTTAATGCCGTTATATCACTTATTATATTTGTTGTTGTTCTTATAGCTGCATTTGGTGGCTTTCCGTCGTCAAATTCATCTTCAACGAAAAGCGTACCAAAAAGTACACAGAACAGAGAACGACTGGAATCTGGTGTAGGATATGACAATAATTGTATTGTTGACAATATCGGCTGGTTTGATAACGTCACCAAAACAGAAAAATCAATAAAGAAGTTTTACGACAAAACTGGTGTGCAGCCATACATAGTCTTAAATGCTTACGACAGCACTCTGCTGACGGATACAGCAAAAGAAGAGTATGCCAAGAAGTGGTATGATGAACATATTAAAAATGAAAGTACATTTTTGTATATGTATTTCGCCGAACCGGATACGGACAATGATGTCGGATATATGGCATACGTCAATGGAAAGCAGGTTTCTTCTGTAATGGATTCTGAAGCCATTGAGATTTTCTGGGCATATGTTGACAAGTACTGGTATTCTGATATGTCAACTGATGACATGTTCACAACCATTTTTACAAAAACAGCTGACCGCATTATGACAAAATCAACAACGGCTGCCGATGTCGGCAATAATGCAGTAAAAGTCATTGGCGTTATCGTTGTTTTTGCCGGTATCATCGTTGTGATGGTTATTAGAAGAAAGCACAAAGCTGAAGAAGCAAAAGAAACTGAAAAAATATTAAACACTCCGCTTGACGGAGATTCCGAAGCGGATGACTTACTTAAAAAATACAAAAAAGGAGATTGAAAAATATGGGAATTTTAACAAGATTTAAAGATATTATGAGTGCAAATGTAAACGCCCTGCTGGATAAGGCAGAAGACCCGGCAAAGATGATTGACCAGACGCTTTTGAACCTTAGAAAAGACCTGGCAGAGGTTAAGAAAGAGACAGCGGCGGTGATGGCTGATGAAAAAAATGCAAAAAGAAAAGTAACAGAATGCGAAAAACAGATTGCTGATTACAAAGCAGCGGCAGAGAGTGCACTCCGTGCAGGGAATGAAGGCGATGCAAGAACACTTCTGGAAGCAAAGAAGAAGGAAGAGGAAAAGCTGGCTGCATTGCAGAAAACTTATGATATGACAGCTGCGAATGCCGACAATATGCAGGCAATGCATGATAAGCTGGTAAGAGACATTGAAAGCCTGGAATCAAAACGTGATTCAATTAAGGCGAAGATGGCAACCGCGAAGGCGCAGAAGCATATGAACCAGGTTCTTTCCGGTGGAGATAAGGCTGCGGCAAGTATTGATGCGTTTGAAAGATATGAAGCGAAGGCTGATAAGATGCTTGATGAGGCTGCAGCGATGACTGAACTGAACAAGACAGCTGATGATAACACGGCAGATTCCTTGCTTGATAAGTACAAAAACGGCGGAAGCGCTGATGTGGATGATGAGCTGGAGAAGATGAAGAAAGAACTGGGGCTGTAAGATTGCGGCTGCGGGGTTGATATTGTAGAAATAGATTGTGAAAATATGACGCCTGCCGATGGATATCGGCAGGCTGTTTTTGTATGAGAATAACAAGGTGGAGGTGGAAAAATATGTTGGCAGCATTTTGTCTGGTAGTATTGTTAATTTTTTGCGGTCTGATTCTTGGCCTTATTGAGATAACACGTGCAAAAAGCGCAGAAAAAAAAGTAAGGATTATCGACGTGCGGGGTATCATTGGTAAGAAAGAATTTGTAAAAATGGTTAATAAGGAGGCAAAAAAAAGAATAAAAAATATCTGATACTATTGGGGCATTTTTTGCTGGCAGTTTTTTTTGTGCCTGCGCAGATTCCAGAAAGTTTCGGCATATTGAATATAAGGGAACAAAAAATATACGGAAAGAAATCTGCAAAAAAAATTGGGAATGAAAAAAATTTTGGCATAATAGTATTAGTTAGATTAACAAAATATGAGGAACAAAAAAATGAATAAAGATAGTATGAAAGTAGATTATGATGAGTTAGACAAAATCAGAAAAAGACTTCTTTCAGACCCTTCGTATAATGATATAGAAATAGTAAGCACCTCGCTGGAAGAATTCCTAGAAGACATCCAGAAGCCAGGGGTGAAGTTCACAACAAGAGGCGGCATTGAAGAGCTGAAAAAGCGCGTGGAACGCGAAAAGAAAAAAATAACAAAAAGGAGAGGTAAAAAATGGCAAAAAATACTAATTTCTACGGAGCAGACAGTATCACAGTTCTTGAAGGGCTTGAAGCCGTAAGGGAACGTCCTGGTATGTACATCGGCAGCACTTCAAGACGAGGACTGAATCATATGATTTATGAAATCGTTGATAACTCTGTTGATGAACACATGGCAGGATTCTGCAGTGAGATTTGGGTAACATTGGAAAAAGACGGTTCTGTGACCGTGAGAGATAATGGGCGAGGAATCCCTGTTGGAATGCATGAAAAAGGTGTTTCTGCAGAGCGTTTGGTATTGTCTACTCTGCACGCTGGCGGTAAGTTTGATAATAAATCATACAAAACCAGCGGTGGTCTGCACGGTGTCGGTTCTTCTGTCGTGAATGCGTTATCAAAACGTCTTACTATTGATATTGAACGTGATGGCGGCCTGTTCCATGACTCTTACGAAAAAGGGCATCCAACAACAGAACTGATTGACGGCCTGCTCCCGATGATTAAGAAATCAAAAGGACACGGAACTACAATCAATTTCCTGCCGGATGATGAGATTTTTGATACAGTGAAGTTTGGAGCAGAAGAGGTAAAGAACAGGCTGCATCAGACAGCTTACTTAAACCCGAAGCTGATAATTCACTATGAAGACAAGAGAAAGAAAGAAGTAGAGTCAATTACTTTTCACGAAGAAGAAGGTATTATCGGTCTTGTGAAGTCTATGACGAAAGACTCTGAAACAGTGCAGGATGCGCCGGTTTCTGTTTCTGGAAAGAGTGACGGGATTGAAGTTGAATGCGCTTTTCAGTACACAACAGAATTTCACGAAAATGTGACCGGATTCTGCAACAGTATCTACACAACAGAGGGTGGCACTCACCTGACAGGCTTTAAAACAGCCCTGACAACACTTATCAATACATATGCAAGGGAGCTTGGTATCCTTAAAGAAAAGGACGCAAACTTCACCGGAGCGGACGTAAGAAACGGTCTCGTGGCTGTTGTTTCTGTAAGACACCCGGACCCGAGATTTGAAGGCCAGACAAAGACAAAGCTGGATAACCCGGATGCTGCAAAAGCGGTTTCATCCGTTATCTCAGAACAGCTGCAGATGTATTTTGACCGTCACCTGGAAGAACTGAAAGCTGTTATCGGCTGTGCTGAAAAGTCTGCAAAAATCAGAAAAGCAGAAGAAAAAACAAAAACAAATATGCTGACAAAGCCGAAGTATTCTTTTGACAGCAATGGAAAACTGGCAAACTGTAACTGTAAAGACCCGGAAAAATGCGAAATCTTTATCGTTGAGGGTGATTCTGCGGGCGGTTCAGCTAAGACAGCAAGAAATCGTGAATTTCAGGCAATCTTTCCAATCAGGGGTAAGATTCTGAATGTGGAAAAGGCAAGCATCAATAAAATCCTGGCAAATGCCGAGATTAAAACAATGGTTTATGCTTTCGCCTGTGGGTTCTCTGAAGGGTATGGCAATGACTTTGACATCTCCAAATTGAGATACAACAAAATCATTATCGCAGCCGATGCGGATGTGGATGGGGCACATATTGCCACACTACTCTTGACCCTGTTTTACAGATTTATGCCTGAACTGCTTTATGAAGGACATGTATATATCGCGATGCCGCCATTATACAAAGCGATTCCGAACGGAAAGAACGGCAGAGAAGAGTATCTGTATGACGACAAGGCACTTGAAAAATACAGAAAAACACATAAAGACTTTAAACTGCAGCGTTATAAAGGTCTCGGAGAGATGGATACGGAGCAGCTGTGGGAGACTACTATGAATCCGGCGACAAGGATGCTAAAGCAGGTTGAAATTGAAGATGCGCAGGCAGCTTCAGATTTGACAGCCTTACTGATGGGGAATGAGGTACAGCCAAGAAAAGAGTATATTTACAGTAACGCGACAGAAGCAAATTTGGATGTATGAGACGAGAAAGCCCGGCAGATTATCTGCCTGGCAAAATATTTCCGCAAAAATTTTGTTCTTTTGGAGAAATATGGCATACTGAAGATGCAAATTAAAATAAAGAGAGGTGGAAAAATATGTTTCAGATGACGAAAGAAGATGCTATGGATACACTTAAAAATTACTCGATGTTAATGTCTCGTGTAATAGAAGTTGTTGATGAAATCGGGTTCCTGGACAAAGAATTTGATACTTTGGATATCAATAAAACTGATTTTACGAAAGACTCCGTACATGTTGTAGCATACGACGGACATTACGACCTATATGATTCCGTATCTTGCAAATTCCCTTTGGAATTTTTGTTTGAACCTGCAGAAATGCATAAAGATTGGTACAGAAAAAAATGCGAAGCAGAGGAAAAGAAAAAACAGGCAGAAAAGGAAGAGGCAGAAAAAGAAGAAGAGCTGAGATTGCTGAAGAAACTTAAATTAAAATATGAACAGAAGTGATGCTTGAAATAGGAGCATCTGCCGATGACGAATATGGAGAAGAATATGGAGAATATGAAAAATTTGGAAAAATCAAAAGAAAAAGAATTTACTAAGAGAGCCGAAAGAATCCAAAACACAATATCATTGTTTAGAAAAATTGCCTGTGTTTTGGCGGTGATAATTGCCGTTGCGTTTATATTTTTTCACGTGCGGAAGGATTACAATAATTATTCCGGAAGCCAGCTTGTGATGGCTGAAGTGGTTGATATTGAAGGTACCAGTGATAAAAATATCAGCGTAACATATCGATACAACATTGCCGGTAAGGAATATGAATCGGATAAAATACAATACACAGAAAAAATCAAAAGAGGAGATAAAAAGGAAATCAGGGTTAAGAAAAGCAACCCTGAGGTGATTCTTCAGTATAATGATGTCGATTTTATTGTAATATATGATGTAGTGATTGGATTGTGCCTTGAGCTGGCAGTTTTGTGGCTGTATGCAATGGCAACTTGTATGCTTGAGGAAGATGACGCCTGGCGTAATATTTTCGTCAATCGTGGAAGAGAATAAGAAGAAAAACAAAAAAATAAATCCAGAACATAAGATTTAAATCACCCGGCAGAAATTCTGCCGGCAGGTTTTCGCAAAAACTTTTCTGCCGGAAAAATTCCAGCATATTATAAAGAAGCAATTTCAGAAAGCGAGGAAAATTCCAATGACAAACAAAAATACTACGAAAAAAACAAGGAAAGCAAGAAAAAACTTTCCACTCATTAAGTTTATTTGCACCATATTCTTTTTTGTCGGCACCATACTTTTTGTAATCAATGCTGTAACTGATTACAAAACATATACAAACAGCGAAATTGTGAAAGCTAATGTCATTAATGTGTCTGGTACAAAGAACGACATGCTGAATGTCAAATATAGATATAACTATGACAGCAATAAATACGAGGAGAGTGCTAAGCAATCCGTCGGTGAAATTAAAGCGGGTGACGAAAAGGAAATCCGGATACGAAGAAATGCTCCGGAACAAATAATTACAACGCCAATAAAGACCGCGGTAATGCATAATATTGCCTTTGCGCTTTGTCTTTTCGCATACGTAGCAGCATCAATTAACCTTGTTAAGCTGATTGGCTAAAAATAATATTTTCTGCCGGCAGAAATTCTGCCGGTATTTTTTCGCAAAAATCTTTCGGCCGGCAAAAAATCAAGCATAATAAAAATAGAAAAAAATACTTAGAAAAGGAGACTTTGTTGATGGAAAAATTGTCGGTGGAAGAATTGGAAGAACTAAGAGAAAAAGAACTCGATGAAAGAGCTGAAAGAGACGAAAGAATCAAGAACACAATATCGCTGCTTAGAAAATATGCCTTCGTGCTGGCAGTAATCGTCGCTGCGCTTATGCTTTTTCACGCGCAGAAGGATTACAACAATTATGCTGGAAGCCAGCTTGTAATGGCTAAGGTAATTAATGTCGAAGGTGCTGATGATAAAAATATCAATGTAGCATATCGGTATAATATCGCCGGTAAGGAATACGAATCTGACAAAATACAATACCTAGAAAAAATAAAAAAAGGAGATAAAAAAGGAATCCGGGTTAAGAAAAACAATCCGGAGGTGATTCTTAAGTATAATGATATCAATTATGCCGTGCTCTGTGATGTATTGATTGGATTGTGTCTTGAGCTGGCGGTCTTATGGATGTATAAAATGACAATCTATATGCTGCCGTCTGTAGAGGAATAAGTTAAGGCGGAAAGTGTTGGGACTGCGACAAAATCAGGTGCATAACATTTGCGCAATTGTGGAAGAGAGTAAAAATAAAAACAAAAAAATAAGTAATTCTAACAAAAAAAAGCCCACATGTATTTTTCTAATCGTAATCGGTATTTTGCATATTAATTATGCAAAAAAAATAAAGAAGGGAGAAAAAAATAATGAAAACATATACACAAGATTGCTTATTTAGCAACAGTTTTTTGTGCACCTGAAAAACAACAAAAATAATTGCAAAAAAAAATCTGCAAAAATATCACCAGCCGGTAAAAAATTCGGCATATTGTTTTTACAAAAAAAATAAGGAGGTGCTCTTGTGGACGACAAAAAAGAAGCAATAGCAGCACGCATTACAATCGTATTGTTTGTACTGATTCTGACTGCAGCGGCCGGAGTTTTTGCATATACCCTGAAACTGCATGGCTGCTACAAAAATAGCATTCAGGTGACCGCAGAAATTGATGATATCGCAATTGATAACCAGAGCAACATACAGGTAACTTACAAATATACATATAACGGCAAGGAATATACAACGCAACGTTCATCCCGCGTTGAAGAGATGAAAAGAGGAGATAAAAAAGAAATTAAAATAAGCAAGACTGATAAGTCGGAAGTTCTGCCATACGAATCTGAAATTGAAAACATACTGCCATTTGCAGCAATTGATGCAATGCTGCTACTGCTTGCGTGGGTGCTGTGGTTAAAATGTGTAAAGAAAAAATAAAAAAAATGATGCCGGCAGGGAAACCTGCCGGTATTTCTTTGCATGAAAAATTCATCATATTGTATGTGTACACAAAAAACACCGGAAAATCCGGAAATACAAAAAGAAAGGAATTAAAAAAAATGGATAAAAAATATAAACCAAGCGAGAGACAGAAGAAATGCAAGAATTCGTTTCCGTATATGGGAAAAGAAATGAACAAAACATACTGCAGAAAACTGATGCAGGAAAGAAGAGATGCAGAAGAGGATGATATGTCTGTATGTGTCAGCAATGAGCAGTGCGAGAACTGCCCGGACTATGAGAGCCGGTATATTGAATATCCGATTCAGGTCAACAACATCAAATGTAACGAGATGAAGCAGCTGATGATGGGACGCGCCGGTAGTCTGGTCAAGATTCGCCCGTGCAATAAAGAATACGGCAACAAAACATATCTTGGGCTGTATCTCGGAAATCAGCCGTGGTCTCAAACGGTCAGTTACAACAACAAATCAGGCGAACTGACTGTCGGAATGGCAACAAATCCGGCGATTTACGTTTTTGATTTGCAGAAAATTATTTTTGGTGCTGAGAGCTGGTGGAGCATTATTGAGAATCCGGAAGAACTGAAGGATATTACCGATGATGATATCAATAGTCAGTGGTATGTTAAGGCGCTGAAGGCGATGCATAAGGAAGAGCCGGAGGAGACGATAGAAGAGAAGCTGAAACGCATTTTTGAAGCGGTGAAAGAACATCCTGAAAACTTTGAAGCTGCAAATAAGATTCGGCTTGGAAAATATTATGCCTTTGCAAAACCTTTTGATGTTACCTTTGAAAATGATGAGAGGGTGCAGGTTTCTGAAGGCTGTGTTTGCAGGATTAAGAATGACGGAAATGTTATTTTTGAAGGTTCTGGAGCAGAGATGCCAGAGAAAGCTTTAGGATACATTAAGAAAAATGCAGCAAAATACCTGGTAGACGTAACAAAATTGTTTTGATTTTTAAAGACAGCGGATTTTTCCGCTGTCTTTTTTCTTGCCAGAATCTTGCATATTAAAAACAATATGGGAGAAAAAAATAATATTAAACACCGGAAAAAATTCTGCATATTAGATGTAAGAAAAGTTGGAATTATGGAGGAAAAAGATGAAGACTGTTAAAATTTTATATGCGCCAAAATGTATTAAAAATGCAGAAATGTTAAATGGCTTTTTTAATGTTGCCGGAATGTTGACTTATATTACGACACGAAAACGGAATCAATGTGAATACGATATATTTTTGAGTCTGCAAGATAATATTTGTGTTGATGAAAAATACCTGAACGAATGTATCAACAATTTTCAATTGCAATTTTCAGAAAATGAAATTCAAGAATTACTAATGATTGCAAAGATATATGTAAAATATAATATCGGTCAGCATTGTATTAATTGTAAGTCAATAATGCAAAAATGTAATATTCGGCAAGAACAAGAAATGATTGCTGAGGCGCAGAATATGTTTGTGAATACCTATTGCGAATTATCGAAAAAGGCGAATGATGAGACTAACTTAATACGATATGCGATGTCAAAAATGGCACTCTATATTAATGAGACTTGCAGAATGCTTGGAGATAAGCCATTGGTTTCAATCTCAAAAATACTGAGAATGCTTAATATCATTACATTCAACAATACTGATTTTGTAAGTGCATATCTGCTTGAAGCGGAAATACTTGAAAAATTCGAAAGTAAAGACGTAACGGAAATGATAAAAATATGTTATGACCAGGCGTTTTCACTAATTAATGAGTCTTCGGAATATGCAAGCCGCCTGTATTGTATGCGTGGACGTTTTTGAGAATCCATTGGAGACAAAAAAGAAGCGTTAAAAGACTATAAAAAAGCATTGTTGTTAAACCCTGATGAATGTCAAGCAATGCTTGGAGTTGGAAGTTTGCTTATGTTTGATGGAAAATATACAAGTGCAGAGCTGATGTTTGAAAAAATCTTAATAAGGTTCAGCTCAGATATTGGAGCAGAAGAAAGGTATTGTATTAAGAGGGCTTCTGAAAAACTTATTGCGTTGTATGGAGATTTAGATTTTAATTCCGAAGAATATAAACGTATTGCTGAATTTGCAGCGTTTCTTTAACGTTGTTTTTTCCTCATATTAATAATGTATCAAAAAAAATAACAACGAAAAGGAGATTAAATTATGGGTATGTACGATACACTAAACGGTGAACAGGTAAAATGTTTTCCTTGGTTTAGCTTTTATGTGTCAGCAATGGACACAAAGGGCGTTGTCACAAGTCATGGTGGAGATTTAAAGTATTACGGTAACGGAAGCGAAATCCCTTACCGCTCCCTAGCTTACAATTACGGCAAAAACTTCATTATTTTTGATTTTACACCAGAGCTTGGCACTGATGAAATCGGAGAATGGGTTGCACATGTGATTGAAAATGGCCGCTTGAAAGCTTCCTTTTACAGAAAAGATGCTGATGATGAATTTGAAAAAATGCTTAAAAAAAGCACCAAAAATATCGGCTATTATGGCGATGACAACTTTAAGTTTAAGACGCTTGAAGATGTAAATCAGTATGCCAAAGAGGCAAACGCATTGCGTTGCCAGATTACTGATATGTATAAGCCGGCCAATGCGATTATGAGAGAGTGGTCTAAGACACTTCATGAATCTAAGAATCTGGAAAAAGGAAGCGAAGAATATGCCGCATTTCAGGAAAAAGTGCATGGCTTTATCAAACGGCATGATGAAGAGCTGGCTAAAATTAAGCCAATTATTTCCAAACTCAACAAAGACTTTGCTGATAAATGGATAGAAAAAGATTCTGAGGAATACCTCAAGATGTCTGATTTTGGTGAGAGTGTTGAAGCCGGTATCCTAGCATTGAAATGCAGAAAAGAGCAGGAAAAAGAATCTGCAGAAAAGATTGAAGAAGCAAAAAAGCACAACATCTTTTTTGACCGCCAGAAGGAATGGCAGCTCTACTGCGAATACTTCAAAAAAGCATACGGAAAAATGCTTGAAAAAGAAGGCGAAGAGTTTTGGAAGAAGTATTTTGAGTGGTGCGAGATTACTGATGAGGAAAGAAAGAAGGTTGATGAACTGAGGAAAGAACTGTGGGTGTGATTGTATATTGAAAAAGAGCGAAGAGAGTAATAAGAGCGAAGTTTTTGACTTCGCTCTTTTCAAGTTATTTAAACACTATTTTTCTTCTAAATCATCGTATGAACTATTATCATAATTAAACTCTTCATCTTTGGATATCTCTATTTTAGATTTTTCTTCCTGAATACGCTTTGCTTTTTCCTGTTCTATTTTAATGGATTTAATGGTCTTTTCAATATTTAAACCAAATGATGATAGTATTGCATAATTTTCTCTGGTTTCCCTATTGTTACTACGAGAAGATATTATCCCCACTATATCCTCGTTTTTATAAATAAAAATTCTACTTTTCCCACCTTTGGAATACTGATAATCATTAAGCCCAATAAAGCTCAAAGACTGTTTTTGATAGTTCGCATTTTCTTTTAATGGGCGAATAATAGTTTTATAGAAATCGTAACATTTATCTGGGGCTAAATCAGCAAAAGAATTTTCTGGTTGTGCAAAACATTTTTCAATTGCTGGAATTAATATTTTTTCATATGTTGTGTGCAAAAAGCTAAAATAAAAATCCTGTCTATTTCTGGAAATATATTCAGTATTAAACACTAACTTATCAATTGCATCAAGATTAATCTTTGGCACTATCTGCAACAAAGCTTTTTGTGTTTTAGGACTTAACTCGCTTTTAAAAAATTCACAATATTTAATACGTTTCCCTTTATCGTCCACTAATACAGAAGATGTATTCATTGCACAATCCATCCCAGCATCCGAAGAGACAGTGCTTTCATCAACAAGAGGGGCAAGCGATGACCCACAATCATATACAGGAGAAATTCGAATGCCATCAGAAGATTGTAAGAGAGCCCAGTTTCCATTGTGCCTATCGGTATTACCAATAAATGCATCTATAATGAACATTTCGTAATAGAAATCGCTTAGTTGCTCCTTAGATATGATATCGTCCATTTTATTAAAAACTTCATCCATATATGGCAAAGACAATTTTTTAGCGTGAGTATTATCGAGACTACTTAATTCCAATTTATTAATTTCATACATCATTTCTCCATTTTTTCTTACATCTTGACATGCACATGCTATTTTTGTTTTTCCATTTTCATCAACATATTCGCCAAGGATTGTTTTTTGTGCTGGAATTCCAATGATGTTATAAATAGAACAGGATATATGTTCTGAGATAGCATTATTAATATATGACAAATCACGTCCTTTTTCTCTTGTTGGGTCAGGAAACTTTAATAAATATTTATTTCCATCATCCATTAATACTGTTTTCTTTTTTTCGGAACCAGCATATTCGTTCAATAGTGTTTTTGTAATATGCTTGTTTAAATTCATTCTATAAGCCCCTCCTTTAATTCAGCTCTAATATATTGCAATTCATTTAGCGTAATATATCCATCACTTAATGTGCTTTTTAGATAAGCGTCTATTAATTCGTAAGCGAAAGTTAATTCCAAATAATTACTGCTTGTCTTATTTTGTAAATATGTTTCTTTTTTTTGTAAAAAATTGTCGTATTCATCATCAATGAATGATAAATCTTTATGATTAAAAATTTCTTTGATGTGCCTCATACTTACACCTCCAATTCTATATATGATTATATCATAGCCGTTAATTATTGTAAATTTTATGATTTGCTAATAATATGTCGAAATTTAATTTTGACAAAATATTTTATTTTCGTTCACCTTAAAGAATTTTCCGGCATATTAGATATATACTCAAAAAAGGAGATAAAAAACATGATAACAGATAAAATCTTTGCAATAGATGTCGGAACTACAGAATCCGGATATGTAATCATGCGGTTTGATAAAGACGATATAAAACTATTATCATTCGGAAAAATTGCAAATGAGGCTCTTATGCAGATAATCAAAAATAACGACTATGACCAGCTTGTCTACGAACAGTTTCAGAGCTTTGGAATGGCTGTCGGGGAGAGCACAATTGAATCCATCTTATGGAATGGAAGACTTATCCAGGCAGCGATAGACCGGGGCATTCCGGTTGACAGAATCTACCGAAAGGAAGAAAAGCTCTGCCTCTGCAATACCCTGCGGGCGAAAGATGCCAATATCCGCCAGGCGCTGATTGACCGGTATGCAAAAACAGATAAAAAAAATGGAAAAGGAACTAAAAAAGAACCCGACGTGTTCTTCGGTGTGAAAAAGGATGTCTGGTCGGCGATTGCGGTCGGGGTGACATGGAGAGAGAAGATGGAAGAGGAGAAGAGGGAGAAAGAAAATGGAGAGAAATGAGGAAAACGAAATGCTAAAACTGAGTGAAATTGATGTCAATAAGTGCTTTATTGATGATACGGTTGGCTTTTGGGATGGATTCTGGGAAAGAAGAAACGGACTTGGAGCCGCCCCGGTATATGCTGACCCTGATAGTGCAAGCGAAACACTAAGAAATTACCACCAGGCATTGTGGAGCCGCAAACTGCCAAACGGCGAAGTAATGACGCTACAAAAAGGCAAAAAGTCTGATTATCTTACCTGGAATGGTATGCGTTTTGCATCTGATTCAATCGCGACGCAACATAGATATATTAAATGTGAACATGTAATCAGGCAAGTAGAGTCACAGATGCCGAATTATAGAAGCTTTGTGTATGATACAACACGATTTACATATACAATTGGTGGTATGATTATTTTTCCAAAACTGCGTGGAAGCATGAATCAGGACAGAGGCACTAATCCAATGATTGCTGACAGATGGGATTTATCTTTGGAATGTATAAAAAGATACTATGAATATCCGGAAAATGATGACGCTAATTTTAATCCTTTATGGAATACGATTAAACGCAGTGAAGATTTCTTCAAGCTATTTGTTAATTTCTCGGGATATGTTGAGTTCTTCTTTTTGCAGGATTTCCTTGATAAAGACGGAAATGTAATCTGTTTCTTGAACGATTATATGGATGAAAATGGATTGTTCACAAAAAAGTATCCACTGCCTCAGACTGTTGAAGAATACCTTAGAAACATAGAAATTCAAAAAGAAATCGTAAACAAAAGAAATAAAAGAATAAAAGACTTTGTTTGCAGCGAAGTTCACCCCGGAGCTTAACGCTCCGGGCTTTTTTCTGCCTGCTGAATTTCAGCATATTATTTTTGCAAATACAAAAAGAAAGGAAGAAAAAATATGGGTAAAAATAGTAACATATCAGATGAGGATATCTTAAAAGAAGAGACGCAGCCTGGAGTGGTAGTATACCGGTCAAATGTACCAAAAGGTGCTGGGGTATTTGATATGGATATTGCTCCCGGAATTAAGGAAGTCACAATTAAGTATGATTTGCTTATGCTTGGCTGCGAAAAAAGCTTTCCTGACGTAGAGAAGCTGATTATTGGCGAAGATGTGGTGTCAATAGAGATTTTAAACACACTTTTTCCGAATGTGCGATGGGTATTGTCAATGAATTATGAATTTGAAACGGGCTCGTATCTAGTTTACAACCACTTCGGTTTTAAGACACTTCTTAATGCGTTCTGCCGTGGTGCTGATGAGACAATAGACCTTGGAGATATAGACAGCATTGACAATTTTGCGTTTAAAGGTTGTGAGAGCTTGAATATCATTGGCGGAGAGGATATCAAAGACTGGCAGGCAATTGAACAGGATGCGTTTTCAGAATCTGCATTAAAAAGCCAGCCATTTAAAAATGGAATCAAAAAAGCCGGACATATTATTGTTGATATTGATTATACTGCTGATGAAATTGATATTCCGGACGACAGGCTTAAAAAAATAGTATTTTCTTCAGATATTGATTTTAGCAAAATCAAAAAGCTGATAATCCACAGGCCTGAGACCGTAGAGCAAATCAACTATCAATGTGGATTTCCTGACACTCTTGCTCTGAATACCGATTTGCTTATGCATGAGCAGGACGTAGCAGGAGTTGCCCACTTTTGTACTTCAAAAACTTATATCAAGAACTTTTCTGTCTTAAGCCCGGAGTTTAAAGAAATTGATGGTATCGCATACACAATGAACGGCAAGAAGCTTGTTGCTTGCTCAATGGGAAAAGAGCATGTGATAATCCCGGATGGCGTAAAGACAATTGGAAAATACGCTTTTGCAAACTGTCATGTAAAATCGGTCATCATACCTGATTCAGTAACAGAAATTAGTGAATCGGCATTTTCAAGCTGCTCTAACCTTGAAACAGTTATTTTTGGTAAAAATGTTGAGTCAATTGGTGATAAGGCATTTGGGGCGTGTGTAAACTTAAAGTCTGTTACCCTTCCAGAAAGTATACGGTTAATTGGTAATTACGCTTTCTTTCGTGTTGGCTTGAAGAGTGTACAGCTAAGTGAAGGATTGCTGAAGGTTGGAATTGGTGCGTTTGCGGAGACTCTGATTAAATCTATAGAACTTCCGGCATCAATTACAGATTTAACTGTAAACTGCTTCAGCGATATGGTAGAAAAAATCACAATACCTTCTTTCAGAAAAGATATCTGTGTAGGATGCATTAAGGGTTTTCGCCCATTACCGTCAAATGATACAGTTATGAAACTGCAATGCGGTAACCGGTATTTATATATCCCACGGTATATGAAACCTTCAACGATTAATGAAGGAATTGACGATATTGAAGCTTTCTTTGCTAATCCGAAGAAAAAAGTTCCCGGCATCTGGTCATATGCATACACAGCAACATGCAAACAAAACATGGCTTTTATGGAGTATGTCGATTTTGGCTCAGAATCTGCAAAAGAATACTTAAAAAAGAACGCAAAAAAAATGGCATTGCGTTTCATGGAGTATGATAAGGAGGAGCTTACGGTAAGGCTTGTAAAAACCGGCCTGGTGTCACAGATGGCGCTGAAAGAGCTGCTGGATAAAGCAGAAGAGAAGGGTATGTCGATTCTGAAATCGTATATCCTGCAGTGCCTAAATGACAGTAAAAATCCTAAACAAAATTTCTATATTTGAGAAAAAGGACAGGCATGATTTGCCTGTTCTTTTTTGTCTGCCTGTAAAAACTCGGTGAAAATTTGCGTATGTCAGAAAATCCGGTATACTGTATATATAAAAGATGAGAGAATGCCGTTCTGTTAAGGAGGTAAAAAATAATGAAAAAAGATATGGATGATGTAACAGAAAAACTTAATGTACGCAAAGATGAGATTTCGTCTTCTGACGAACAGGGAAATAGAAACGTTGAAATTATTGATATAAGCATGGAAGTGAAGCGGTGGTACAGCTTTGCAAATCTTGTTTACGCGTTGCTTGTTGGGTATGTCTGGGTAAGACATATAATAGGAAATCCGACAAGCGGAAACATATTAAAACTGATTGGCAGTATCTTCGTCTTGATGGTGCTGTGTATCCCGCATGCAGTGAAAGTGGAACCGCTGAAAGCAAAGCTTCCAATCTGGCTCGTATGGCTGGCTGCGTTTGCTGCATTGTTTGCGCTGGCGATTGTTGGTGTTGCGGGATGACGCCAGACAACTTTTTTCTTATTCCATAATTCCTGCATATTAAAACTGTAAAAAAACAATAAAAAAGAAAGGAATTAGAAAAATGAAAACAAAAAAAGAGTCGAAAACAAAAACACCACAGCTGGAGGTTGTTAATGATATTTTTATGGTTGAAAAGAACAGTCGTAGACTGGTAAGCTTAAAACCGGATATCAAAGAAGCTCCGGAAAATATGGTAATTCCAGAGGGAATAGAAATTATCGGGCCGGCTATATTTGTATCTAAGAACAAATTTCAATGTAGCAATATCAAGTCTGTTAAGTTTCCAGATTCGTTAAAGAAGATTGAAAACAATGCATTTTTCCGGTGTACTAACCTTACTGATATTCAGTTCGGAAACGGGTTGGAATACATTGGGAAAATCGCGTTTGCTTCGTGCCGAGGGCTTGAAAAAATCGTTCTTCCTGACAGCTTGCGGGTTATTGAAAGCCAGGCTTTTATGGATTGTTCTAAGCTGAAGAATGTTGTCTTCAATGAAGGCTTGCAGGTAATTGAGTGGTCGGCATTTTACATATGCAAAAATCTGAATGAGTTCGTGCTTCCAAAATCACTGCGGGTTGTAGGAGATGAGGCACTGCAGTATGCAAAAAAAGTAACGATACACGGAGAATTGCCGCATAACCTCATGCGTGCTGTAAGTCCTATGAGCTGGACTACACATTCAGAATATACTAGCAGGAAATGGCCGATGGTAGTTGAACTGGTGGCCGATGATGACACTTATTTCCTGCCGAAGTATATAGAATTAGCCAATGCATCAGATTGCGAATGTGCATTAAATTCCGGTATTCAGGAAAAGATGCAAACTCTGTACAAATACTGTAATTCAGGGGATGCTTCTGCCGATACGGCATATGCAGAATATATACATCTTTTAAAAACAGGAGAAGAACCATGCGAAGATTTAAGAAAATATGTAAAACGTATGAGTAAAAGTATCACATCGCGTTTAATAGCAACAGGCCGAAATTCGGAAGCTGCCGAGTTTATCGGTCTTGGACTGCTTACTCCGGCAGCATCAAAAGACTTATATGAAAACGCTGTCAATAATGAAAACAACGATATTGCGGCATATCTGATGGAAGAAATGAAAAAAAATAGCAAAAAACCTTCAATGAAGCTGTAAGCTTCTGAAACAGTAGACTCTGAGACGGCGTCCCGCAAAATAATTGCGGGGCGCTTTTTTCTGCATGGAAAATACTGCATATTAATTTTGTAAAAAAGCAAAAAGAAAGGAGTAAAAAAATGATAAAAGAATTTAAAAGTGGTGATGGCTGCAGGTTTATGTGCACATGTCTTCCGGGTAGTACATCAGTGTTTGATATGGATGTTGATGACGGTGTTGAGGTAGTGGAATTTGAAGGGTTTGACGATGTTTCAATCGGAAAAGTAGCAGAAAAATCATTTCCGAGTGTAAAAACGCTTGTTATCGGTGAAGAAGTGGAATGTATGTCAATTCCGAACGAAATGTTTCCAAATGTAAGAAATATCATATCTTACAACAGACATTTTCTCAATTCAGACATGCTGATAAGGGTAGACTACAATATGTTCCCGGATAAAAACGGAAAGCGTACTGACGTCTGGCTGCTTAATACGTTCTGCAAAAAGCCAGATGAGGTCATAAATTTGAAATCTGTTGAGTTTATTGACGGCTATGCATTTTATGGCTGCAGGTCAACAAAAATCATTAATGAAGACTGCGTAAAAGGCGGCTTCAAGCTTGCTTTTTTTGGTTCAGCATTCATGGAATTAGAACCAGTTGGCGGTGCATATATGGCCGGAAGCATGATTATTGATGTTGACAAAGATGCGAAGGAGTTGGTAATTCCTGAAACTGCAACATATTTTCTGCATAACATACATAACGTAACATTTATTCGTGAATTGTGTAAAAGCTATGACAAAATAATCGTCAAAAACAGCAGCCTGTTTTTTCAGCGTGTTTTGTATGCGTATGCGGCGCCAAAGAATCTCGTTATTGATTGTGAGGTGTATGATGATAAAGAAGATTTTTGCAATTATATTAAAAATTGCAGCAATCTGCAAAATATTCAGATTACAGACAAAAGTGAGAGATATATGACTTATGATGGCGTTTTGTATGACAAAGCCGGAAAAACATTGCTCGCATGTCCGAAAAATAGACATGGAACTGTAAAAATCAAAGAAGGAACAAAAGAAATTGAGAAAAATGCATTCTTTGGCTCTGAGGTTGAAGGAATAGAGATGCCTGATTCAGTCAAAAGCCTTGAGAAAGCAGTGTTCTTTAACTGCCGGAAGCTTCAAAAGGTTAAGCTTAGCAATTCACTTACAGAAATTCCAAATTCATGCTTTGATTCCAATATTTCACTGCGTGAGATAGTAATCCCTGATAGTGTCAGTACGATTGGCCCGTATGCGTTCTGCAGTTCCGGACTGGAAAATATCCATTTAGGGAAATGTATTAAAATCATACAGTACAACGCTCTTATGAACACAAAACTGAAAGAACTGCGGTTCCCTGCGTCAGTTAAAGAACTTCAGAATATTGGCCCGGTTCATGCCTCTGACGTATATTTGGAATCATCTAATATTCCATCTTATTTTTGCAGTTCTGTCTCTGAAACAATCAAATTTGCCTGCGATTTTGATACATTGCACAAGGCTGATTCGCTGGCTCAGCCGTATGTAAAAGTACATACGCCAAAACGGACAGTATATTTTCCTTCACATATTCTGATAGACACAAGAAATGAGTTAAGCAATTTCATTGAAGCTAAAAACGATTTTCCCGAAAATATGTTCCCGTATGCGATTAACGCAAGAGTAAGATTCCAAATCGCATTGGCGGAATGCAAGGACTTGAAAAGCATGGCTGCCGAGAAATATCTGCGTGGAAATATTGTTGATGGTGTGAGAGAATTCGTCAACATTAACGAAGAAGCTGCATTGGTTGACCTTTTCCGTATGCATTTGGTAGATGACGTTGAAGCGTTTAATGAAATCCTGCAAATACTGCCGAATAGTATGACATTAGCGAAGGCTTATTTACTGAATGAATCTGACAAACTTAAACTTGATGATTTATCATGCTGATTTGCAGCCAGCCCGGGGAATAATTTCCCGGGCATTTTTTTGCGAAAAAACAAAAAAGGCTTCAACGGAGAGCGGGGAATCCTCGGCCGACAAAAAGTCGTCTGCGGGTCAAATGTTCCTGTTTCACCATCACACGCGGGTCCGAATCCCCGTTCGAAGTCTGGTTACGAGACGGAACGGCGAGTTATCAAACAAAAACCTTAGAAACAGCATACGGCCAGGCAGTGTATCCGGCATCTCAGGTACTCCGAAGAGCGCGCCAGGAACCATTTCTGACATCGTATGCTAAACACAAGATGAAGTAGAAAAGCAAGAATAGCTTTGGCAAAAGTGCAATTTCCTTTTCAACAAAATCCGGCATATTGTATATGTAAATACAGTCAGGATACTGGCAAAAAAAACAAAGAAAGGAAGAGAAAATATGAAGTGTGAATTGTTTAGCGGGGTTACGTATTATACTGATGGTGATGTATGTACTGATATTGATGTAGCACCAGACATTAAGAGCGTAACTTTGATGCACCCAATCGTAAACATTGCCCGCAACACTTGCAAAAAGGAATATCCGAATGTGGAAGAATTGATTATCAGAGATAACGTTACATCCATTTTAATCCCGAACAAAATGTTCCCAAACGTCAAAAAAGTATCGTCAAAATCAAAATATTTTTCAAGCGGAAAATACCTTATCAAAAAGTTTATGGGAGATAATCTTTTAAATGCTTTTGGACAGTCGGAAGGTGAGTATATTAATTTCGGACTGTTTGAAGGAGTTACCAATTACGCATTTGATGGATGCAAGGCAAAAGAAATCTGTAACTATGATGATTCAAAATATATGTCATTTGACATACATGCATTTGACGGGTCTGGTTTTTTGAAAAGACCATTTATAGATGGTCTTAAGAGGCTTGGCTCTTTAGTAATTGATATTGATAGCGATGCTGACGAAATAGTGATACCAGATGAAAAATTGGTATTTGCAGTTCAAAAAAATGTAAAATGTGTAAGGATTAAATGTATAAATAGCTTTAACCCATCAAGAACGCTTGCTGAAAAAGTAATCATTGAGGATGAACGGTTAAAAGTTGATGACACCATAAGAGAGAAACTGCGATATTATGGCATTAAAGAAATAGAATCCTGCATTCCAAGATATAAGACAGCTGATGGCATAATATATTCTGCAGATATGACAACACTGATTGCCTGCCCTCAGATGAAGACCGGCAAGGTAGTTATCCCAGAAGGAGTAAAAAGAATCAGGAAAGCAGCTTTCTCTGGTTCAAAAATCAGTGGTGTTGTTTTCCCTGACAGTTTAGAAAAAATCGAGGCTGAGGCATTTTATGGATGCGAGAATCTGGAAGATATTGATTTTGGCCACGGCTTAGAACGTATTGGAGAAAATGGTTGCAAAAACATGTTTGCTGGCTGTGCTATTTCAAAACTGGTTCTGCCCCCACAAATCAAAAAAATCGGAATTGCTGCTTTCTACTGCTGCTCCAAACTAACAGAATTGGTGTTAAATGAGGGGCTGGAGGAAATTGGGGCTTGCGCTTTCGTGTATTGTAACAGACTCACGCAGATTACCATTCCAAAATCTATTAAAAAAATCGGAAAAAGTGCTTTCATATGGCATATTACGCAAGATGGCGTATATGCTGATATTAATGTACAGATATCATCAATTCCAAAAGATTTCATTTTTGGATTTGTCGAGCAGGATGTATCGTCAGACGCGGGGACAAATATCTGCGTTCATCTTAAAAACCAAACAGAAGATTTCAAATTCATACTGCCTGATGCTATAAGGTCAAATAGCAATTATTCCAAAATGAATTTTGCTTTAAATGATTTTGCAAATCATCCTGAATCATCCAAAAAAGTCCTGAATGAAGGATTTCTTATGGCATCAACTGCAAAAAGTGTTGACATTACCGCGTATAAAACTTACAAGCTGACTAAAAGTCAAAGAGCGAAAGAGTTTATTCGTGATAATAGTGATGATATTGCATTTTCGTTTGCCCGGATGATGCCTGAAAAAGATTTTGTTGATTTTGTAAAGCTTGATTTTGTAAAGCTGAAATACAGCGAGAGGCTGGCAGAACAGCTCCGTAAAAATGAATGGACGACCGGCATGGCGTATATGCTGGAAGCGACAGAGGCTGATGAGAAATCAGAACGAAAAAACTTTGTGATATAGTGTAATAAGACATACAACATATTGAAGCCGCCATCGGAAGATGGCGGCTTTTCTTATTTTGCCTGCTGCCAAATCCGGCATATTGTATATGTAAATATCGCCAGGATGCTGGCAGAAAAAAAGAAAGGAATTAAAAATATGAGTAAAGCAAATTTGAAAAGCTATCACTGGGAAACTGTTAATGATGTTGATTTTTTTACGAATGGCGTAGTATGTACTGATATTAATATAAAAGATACTGTCAAGCAGTTGTGTTTTCAGCATATGGTCATTGATATTGGCCGGGATAACAAAAAAGTTTTCCCGAGTGTTGAAGAAATTTGCATCAGCCCGGAAGTAGTAAATATCTGTATCCCGAACAGGATGTTTCCTAATGTCAAAAACGTTAAGTCTAACTCAAAAGTGTTTAAGAGCGGAAAGTATCTAGTAGTTAAATCAACACTCAAATTATTGAATGCTTTTGGACAAAGCGAAGACACGCCGCTTGATGGCAGCGATTTCATTTCGATTAATGAATATGCCTTGGATGGATGCAAATCTCATGAATTTGTTAATCTGTTTTCAGGTGGCAAATTTACAACGTATGAAAATTCTTTTACGGGCTCTGGGTTTATGGAACAGCCTTTTGTCAATGGCCTTAAGGTATTCAGAACACAGTATGGAACTACTATCCTTGACATTGATGAGAATGCTGATACCGTTATTCTCCCAGAAGGCAAAATCAAATTCCATCAGTTAAAACCTGCAAAATGCGTTAAGGTTTCGGATGCGAAAAGCTTATATTATGCAACAAGACTGGCTCCGGAAAAGATTATCCTGGAACCGGGCAGCAGCACGGCGGAACCTTTTGATGGCGACGATTTCGTGAAGGCTTTATACGGCATGCGGTCTTTGAAGACAATAGAATCACATATCCCGAAATATAAAACCATAGATGGAGTTCTATATAACAAAGATATGAGTACGTTGCTGGTATGCCCGCGTGGCAAAAATGGAAATATCACAATCCCGGAAGGCGTAACAGAAATTAAAGCATTTGCATTTGCTAATTCTAAAATCGAAAAAGTATCTTTCCCTGACAGTCTTAAAAAGATTGGAAAACATGCTTTCTTCGAATGCTCGCGCTTAAAATCTGTTGATTTTGGAAACGGGATTGAAGAAATTGGTGGCATGATGGTATTTGCGTTTTCTTCTATCGCTAAGCTTGAAATTCCATCTCAGGTCAAAACAATCTGGGATGGGGCATTTTTCTATTGCGATAAGCTGAAAGAGATAAAATTTAACGAAGGATTGCAGGAGATTGGAAATGATGCCTTTTCCAGATGTGACTTAATCAAGAATCTGGATTTTCCTGAAACACTAAGATATATCGGAAATCGTGCTTTTCACCATGGACTACTAAGAACCGAAGATATTGTGGTAAATCTTAAATCCATACCCTGTAATTTTATCGCTGCTTTTGTAAAAGAGGAAAGGTCTCCAGGAACCATATGTATTAATGTTCATATGGATAATGCAGCTGATGTGTTTGATTTTGTGATTCCTGAATATATGTCACATTATGGATTTCTGACTACGGATACGGCATTTAATATGCTGCCTGACAAAAAAGCTGCAGAGACATTGAATGAAGCATATGTTTTTGCCATAAGCACGACAAGCCGAAGCATTGCTGCATTCAAAGCATACCGAAAAACTAGGGATGAAAAAATAAAAAAGGAAATTCAGGAAAACTACCTGTTAACCGCGCTTAGTATTATTGCATTTATGAATGAGGATGACTTTATGGATTTCCTGAAACTTGTAGAAGTAAGATATAACAAGAGAATCTTAAACCGCCTCCAGAAAAAAGGATGGCTGCCAAGTGTCTCATATATTTTGCAGAACGCAAAAGAAACAGAAAAAGAAGACTTTGCTTTATCGTAGATTTTGGAAAAAGCGTCAGCATCAGCTGACGCTTTTTTGTGCGTGCCGTGCAAAAAAGCCGTCTCAAAACATATGCCAGTACGAAGCATATGACGCAGCTTTTCTGCACACATTATTACCCCTGTGTACGTAACGAAATTACAAAAAAATGCAAGATTTTTTTGCCTGTTTTGCCCGCCACCAAATCCGGCATATTAACCATGTACAAAAAAACATACAAAGAAAGGAAGAAAAAAAATGGCAAAAAGAAAAACAGGAAAAAACGCAGAACAGGCGGGACTGGAACTCTTAAGCAATGGCTTACTTGTAAGAAAAAGCAATATGGAGGTTGTTGGAATCCATGGAAGTACGGATAAGAGCGATTTAAAACATCTCGTAATCCCTGAAGGCATTAAATCAATTAAGGATAATGTCTTTTCAAGACACGGCGAAATTGTATCCGTAAGCTTCCCTGAATCGCTGGAAAAGATTGGAGCTTTAAGTTTCTCTATGTGTCATGCACTGCAGAAAGTCAGTATCCCTAAAAATGTCAAAGTCATTAAACATTCTGCGTTCTATGGCTGCGACCATTTGGCGGAAGTAGAGCTGAATGAAGGCCTGCTCGTCGTAGAAGATTATGCTTTTGCGGAAACTGAAGTTGCGAAGCTTGACCTTCCGGTATCTGTCAGGGTTCTTGGAGATAATGCGTTTGAACGCGTTAATGCAATAAACATTCGCAGTAATGTTTTACCGTATAATTTAATGCGTGCGGTAAGCCCGGCAAATTGGAATGGATACTGGAAATATGATTCATATGATATTCCAATGACTGTTGAAATTTCTGTAAATGGCCGTGTAATATATCTCCCAAAATTCATTGCCGAATCTAACATAGGCCTCTGTGAGTGTGCATTAAATTCCGGAATTCCGGAGATGTATGAAAATCTCTACCAGTATGGCAGGGGTGGTAAAACATCATACGATACTGCTTTTTCAACATATTCTTATCTTTACGCTTTTAACCGTAAGCCGTCTGATGAACTGACAACATACATTAGAAGAGTCGGAAAGAAGATAATGGAATATATGATTGAATCCAACAGGACACAGGACGCAATCAGGCTTATCAGCTTTAACATTCTTACACTGAATTCCCTTAAAGCTCTCCACGAGTCAGCAGTTCAGCGAAATCGTGTTGAGATTGCAGCTTATCTGATGGAAGCAATCGGGAAGAACGAAAAGAAGACCTCAATGCGGTTGTAATTATGCAGCAGCGCCTTCGGCGCTGCGTTTTTTTTGTGTCTAATTTTCGGCATATTGTATGTATAAATCCAAAAAGAAAGGAATGAAAAAATTATGGTAAAAGAAGATGAGAAATTGATAATTGAAGATGGCGTAACCGTGCTTGAGCCATTAACATTCGTTGACTGCCAGGCTAAGGAAATCATTATGCCCGATTCGGTTGAAACAATTAAGCATTGTGCATTTAAAAATTGTGACAACTTAAAAAAGATAGTCTTTGGAAAAGGTATCCAGGTCATTGACCGCGATGCATTCCATGGCTGCCATACGGTGAACGAAATAGTTTTCCCGGAGGATGCAGTTCTCGTGCAAGAGGTCAAAGCGTACGAAAATGTTGATGCATACCGCAAAAGAAAAAAATGCGACGAGTCTATTATTGACAGCGTTGAAAATCTTGTCAGCTCCATATTCAATACAACAACATATGCCGGACTGCCGTCAAAAGAGGACGCGCGCAAACTGGTACATCATTTTTTAGAAACTGGTGATGTAGCATGTACGGTAAAAATTACTATCGGAGAGAGAGCTGTCGTAAGACAGAAATACATCAATCATCTTGACCTCCCTTCTATGGTCAGCATCGTCAGGGGCTGGATGGCCGGATGGCAGCTGATAACGACAATGTCCTCTAATCTGTATTATTCGTTAGGTATTGTAATTGAGTCATTTCTGACCACCAGGTCAGAGGAGAATACATCTGACAGACTCTGCCTGTCCAATCTGAATATATTTGATACGGTTTCCAATATATTCGGAAGCGAAGCAACAGCAAAGCTTATTGCCGAAGATGTGTTCTGCGATAAACAGATGCAGGATGCGCTGCAGTTCTTTGTAGAGAACCGTATGACGATTGAAGCCTCCGCACTCTTACAGAAGATGAAGGAAAAAGGTATAAAGCCATATGATGAAAATTTCAAATTGTAATCCTGGAGCAGCCTGCGGCTGCTCTTTTTTTTTGCCTGCCGGGAAATCCGGCATATTTATTGTATGAAAAACAATGAAAGGAGTTAAAAAAATGATTAAAAAAGATGGTAACACGATGATAATTGATACGTTTCGGGATTTGAAATCTTCTTCGGCAGAATTTAACAAAGCAAAAAGGAAAACTGTCAAGCTGATTGTAAAGTCTGCAGAGCATGACCAGAAAGTTATAGACATTATAAATACACTGAAGGAAATGATGGATTTGGAATGGGTGGAAATCCAGAATCCTGATACGAAACTTTGTTCTATTGACGGAATGCTGTATTCCAGAAACGGCAAAAACCTGTATTTCTGTGCAAGGACTGGCGCTGTAGAGATACCTGACGGTACAAAAACTATCTGCGAAGGCGCAGCCTGTAACTGTATGCTGTCAGAACTCATCATCCCTGATTCCGTAAAACATATTAAGAATTTTGCATTCTTTGGCAGTTGTATGCTGGAAGAAGTAAAAGGCGGAAGCGGTATTACAGATATCGAGGATAGCGTATTTTTAAACTGTGTAAGGCTTAAAAAATTCAATATCGGTAAAAACATGAAACATATTGGAGACAGGGCGTTTGCTAACACCGGGCTGACGGACATAAACCTTCCTGATAGCCTGAAATCTGTTGGCAATTATGCATTCGAAACAATCGCCATTGGAGTAAACGAAGATGGGTCTAATTATGCTATTGAAATCAAACCAGAAGATATGTATGAAATACATATTCCGAAATCCTTAAAGTCAATTGGGCATGGAGCGTTTGCAAGCGCTTCAAGAGTCTATGCAGATTCCTTTGATAAGCAGTTGATACTGGCATGCAAAGATGACGAAAGAACTGAGACTAAATACAAAACGAAATTTTGTCTTATTAAAATTGGAGACCGCCCGGAGATAATCGTTCCAAAAACCGTTTACGGAAATGTGGACTGGATGGCAGACAGAATCTATGATTTTCTACACTCAAAAAGAGATATTCCTCCTGCACTTGTATATCAGTATGGCATAGACGGCTCTATCATCAACAATGAATCCGTATTGTCTGCGTCAATGGAATATTGTAGGCGGTATCATGATGCTGATGTTGAAAAGTTTATGGCCAAAAATGTAAGGAAGATTCTGCAGATTGGTGTGCATGACCTGGAAACACTGATAGAGTATATCAATGCCGGGGCATTCAATGACGAAACTTTAAAGCAGATGCTTGATATGGCAGATGAGCTATTCGGCCCTGATGCGGTGACGCTGAAAGGATATATCCTGAACAAGCAAAATGAAAAAAGTGAGACACCAGATTATACATTATAAAAAGCGGCCTGAGGCCGCTTTTTTTGCAGCCGAAAATCCCGCATATTAATTTAAGAAATGCAAAAAGAAAGGAGTTAAAAAAATGAATAATGATTACAAGTGGGAGACAATAGGAAGATGCAAGTTCTATACAGACGGAACGACATGTACTGATATTGAAGTCATGGATGACGCAAAGGAGATTAGTTTCATCTATCCAAAAATCATAATTAGCAGAGAAAGATGTCAAAAAGTGTTCTCCAGTGTTGAAATTATGTTGATTGGAAGAAATGTCATCTCAATTGTTATCCCGAACAAAATGTTTCCGAATATTAAGCATGTTGAGTCTAAATCAAACAGCTTTATCAACAGTAAATACCTTATTGAAAGAGCTGGCGGTAAGTTATTGAATGTGTTTGGCCAAAGCGAAGATGCAGAAATTGACTTTACACTTTTCAACCGGATTGGAAGTTATGCCTTTGAGGGCTGCCACGCTACAAAAGTGTCAGACTCCGAGGATACAGGCTTCATAAGGATTAATAATAATGCATTCTTCGGTTCCGGATTTATGAATCAACCGTTTGTAAATGGCATTAAATGTGTCGGGTCACTTGTCGTTGATGTTGATGAGACTGCCGATGAAGTTATAATGCCAAAGACAGTGATTCAATACTTTCCGGATAAATTCGTAAAATGCATGAGGCTTCCAAATATCAGATGTATTGATGAAGTCACAAAAAAACCGAGAAAAGTGATTATTGAAGATAAAAACATCAGCCATGACAATGAGGTCTTATTTAGATTACATGAACCTGGCATTGAAGAGTTCGAGTCACGGATTCCACGTTATAAAACAGTTGACGGTATTTTATATTCTGCTAACATGAAGACGCTGGTTCTTTGCCCGAAAGAAAAAACCGGTGAAGTAATTATCCCTGATGGCGTTACGCGAATCAGGAGACAGGCATTCTGCCTGACTAAAATCAGCCGTGTTGTTTTTCCTGACAGCTTAGTAAGAATTGAAGATGAAGCCTTTTATCAATGCAAAAATTTAAAAGAGATTGATTTTGGCAATGGGATTGAACAGCTTGGAGCAGATGGAAAACAGCTTATATTTTCCGGATGCGCCTTTGAAAGGCTCGTATTCCCATCTCAGATTAAAGAAATCGGGGTTTCTGCTTTTTATGCATGTCATAAGCTGAAGGAAATTGTTTTTAACGAAGGGCTTGAGAAAATTGCCATTGGCGCTTTTAAAAACTGTATGATGTTAAGAGAGGTCAATCTTCCGGCTTCAATCAGGGAATTAGGCAAAAGTGCATTTGTATGCATTCCTAACAATCGTCCTTACGGGGACTTGCATATTAATATGACAACCATTCCTGATAACCTGGTGAAAGCTCTCGTGTACTATGGAAGCCTAAAAACCCTCAGGTGTATCTATGTTCACATAGATAACGCCAACGGCGTTTATGACTTCGTGCTGCCGGACAGTATAACGTCAATAAGAAACGGATATTCTAAAATCGCCTTGGATTTCAATATGCTAGCTAATACCGAATATATACACAACACAAAACGGCTTGAAACGGCATTTCACTATGCGGCAAGCTCCAGGTATGAATGCGTTGTTGCGTATAAAACATATCTAAAAACTAAGCATAAAGCGGCAAAAGAGTTTCTGGAAAAGGAGCAGTACCGCGTTGCAGTTGCGATTATTGAAGAACTGGATGAGAAGGATTTTGTTGATTTTGTAAAATTGAGATGTATAAATCTTGAATATGACAGTTGTATCGTGAAAAGGCTTCAGGAAAAGAACTGGAATATCGCCCTGGCATATATGCTGGAAGAAGGAAATGGAAAGACTCAAGACGCACTTGTGATTTGAAAATTTTGGAAAGTAGACAGCCAGAAGATTAATTCTTCGGGCTGTTTTTGGCTGTCTGAAAAATCCAGCATATTAATTCCAAATGCAAAAAGAAAGGAGCAAAAAATATATGAATAATAATTACAAGTGGGAAACAGTTGGAAAGTGCAAGTTTTATACTGACGGAACAACATGTACTGATATTGAGGTTATGGATAACGCAAAAGAGATTAGCTTTATCTATCCAAAATTCAGGATTGACAGGGAAAAATACAAAAAAGTGTTTTCAAGTATTGAAATTCTGATGATTGAAAGAAACGTTATCTCAATTGTAATTCCAAATAAGATGTTTCCGAATGTGAAGCGGGTTCAATCTAAGTCAAACAGTTTTCTTGATGGTAAATACCTTATTGAAAGAGCCGGCCGCAAGTTATTGAATGCATTCGGGCAAAGTGAAGATGCAGAAATTGATTTTACACGTTTCCGCCGGATTGGAAATTATGCATTTGAGGGATGTAAAGCGAAAGTAGCTGCCGGTATTTATGAAATGAGAATTTTAGCGATTCAGGATGCTGCATTTGTTGGTTCTGGTTTCTTAGACAAGCCGTTTATTGGTGGTATTAAATGTCTCGGCCCGTTTATTATTGATATTGATGAAACAGCAGACGAAATTATCTTACCCAAAAGTGATGTTTACTTTTGTGTTCCGAAAATACAAAAAAAATGTGTTCGTGTTCCAAATATCAACGTTTTTGCAGCAATGAGAAAATCCCCTAAACCTAAAAAGGTAATCATTGAGGATGAAAATATCAGATATGACGATGATTTAATGTACAAACTCTCAAACAGATATATTGAAGAATTAGAGTCTCGGGTTTCACGATATAAAACGGTTGATGGAATCTTATATTCTGCTGACATGAAGACACTGATTCTTTGTCCTGCAGGAAAAACAGGAGAGGTAACCATCCCTGATGGTGTTGAGCGAATTAGAAAACAGGCATTTTTTGGCTCAAAAATAAGCAAGGTTGTTTTTCCTGACAGTTTGGTCAGACTGCAGAATGAAGCGTTTTATGGATGCGAAAATCTGAAAGAAATCGATTTTGGAAATGGAATTGAACAGATTGGAGGAGCTGAAAACAAGCATATTTTTTCAGGATGTCCTGTTGAAAAACTTATATTTCCGCCACAGGTCAAAGAGATTGGAATCAGTGCGTTTTATTCATGCGGTGAATTGAAAGAAATCATCTTCGAAGAAGGTTTAAAATATATCCGTGAGGGAGCATTCAAAAACTGCCCGAAACTGACAGAAGTAAACCTTCCCGAATCAATCAAGAATGTCGGATTAGATGCGTTTGTATGTGAGATTGCACGAGAAAAAATCCAGGATATAAACATTAACTTAACAACAATTCCGAAAGGTCTCGGACGTGCAATTATCCATCCTGGAAGCATGCAGACGCCGCGATGTGTTAATGTTCATGTTCCCAACAAAAACGAAACTTTTGATTTCGTAATTCCTGACTGTGTATCTGCTACAACAAATGGTTATTCAGAAATCGTTACAGGCTTCAACCTAATGGCTTCTGACCCAGAATATTGCAAGAAGTTTCATCATCTAAAATGGCTGAATACCGCATTCATGTATGCCGCTAATTCAAGATTTAAATATGTGTGTGCATATAAGACATATAAAAGGACAAAAAATGAATTGGCAAAAGAATATCTGATTGATTACCAAAAGATGGCTGCGGATGCGATTGCACTGGAGTTAACAGAAAAGGATTTTGTTGATTTTCTGAGATTGGAATTTATCAATCTGGGGTATGATGAAGATATCGTAAAACGGCTCCAGGAACAGAACTGGAATATTGCTCTTGCGTATATGCTGGAAGAAGGAAAAGGAAGACCTGAAGATGCACTTGTGATTTGAGAATGACCGCCGGCTTTTGCCGGCGGTTTTTTTGCGCAAAAAATATCTCGCCCCGTAAAAAATTAAGCATATTGGAAATATAGGAGGCGAGATATGGAGAGCAGAAAAGAAAAAGGGCAGTATATGACGCCTGAAAAAATCGTTGTAATGATTCTGGATGATATTGGATATGCGGGAGACGAAGTCCTGACAAAAAAGATAATGGAGCCGTCGTTTGGTGACGGGGCATTTCTTTCAGAAATAATTAAAAGAATCATCAAAGCAGGACGAAAACAATCATTACCAGAAAAAGAGATATCTGACATTATTCAGAACAACGTGTTCGGCATAGAGAAAGACGAAAAAATATATGAAAAAGCAATCGGCAGGCTGAATGGGATTCTGGAAGAATACAAAATACCGAAGATTGAGTGGAAGAATCTGATAAACGGGGACACGCTGACAGAGTGGGAAAATCATAAAGAAAAATATGATTATGTTGTCGGGAACCCACCGTTTGTGAGGATACATAATATTCCTGAAGGATACCGTAACATCGTGAAAAGCTTTCAGTTTTCTGACGGTATGGCTGATTTGTATGTGATTTTTTACGAAATCGGAATCGGTATGCTTGGCGAAAATGGCAGGCTTGGGTTCATATCGCCAAACACGTTCATCAGAAACGCTTCGCAGCAGAAATTCAGGGATTTTCTGATAAAAAATAAGTATATTTCTGCAATATATGATTTTGGAGCATCAAAAATTTTTCCTGATGCTGATACGTATACGTGTATCTGTCTGATTAGTAAAGAAAAAGAGAAAAAGAATATAAAATACAAGAAATATAATATGTATCTACCGGTTTCAGAAAGTGTGATTGATTTTAAGTACATGAAAGATAATATGACCGGGAGACCCTGGAGCCTTGGCTCTGATGATGATATGAAATTCCTGAAAGAAATCAACAACAGGCCAAAGAAGATTTCTGATATCGTAACCGTGCAAAACGGCATAGTTACAAACCGCGATTACATCTACATAATCCAGGCATACACAGACAAAGAACTGACAAAACCGTATGCCGGCAAAGGCGAGACGGTTTATTTTAAGGATAAGGCCGGTAAGGTTCACGAGATAGAGACCTCCATATTGCGCCGGTGTGTGAAGGCCTCAAAATATGGAGGCAAAACAGATAACACATACATCATTTTCCCATATGCAGAAACACCGATTTCAGAAGACAGATTAAAAAAAGAATTTCCAAAAACATATGCGTACCTTGATTCATACCGTGATGAGCTGGCAAAGCGTGACATGGACAAAAGCACGGACTGGTTTTTGTTTGGCAGGAGCCAGGGCATACAGAACAGCGGGTTGAAGAAGATAGTGTTTAAACATATAATTGATAAAAATAATCCCCAAATAAAGCCGTTTATCTTGGATGAGGACGTTGTTGTGTATTCTGGGAGGTATATTACGGCAGAAACAGAAGAAGATTTGCAAAAGGCATATAACATTTTTAAATCAGAAGAGTTTGCGAGATACTGCACCCTTGTCGGGAAGAACAAGGCCGGCGGGTATGTGGAGGTGTCAACAAAAGCGGTTAAAGAGTTTGGGGTACAGGAGGAGCAGCCGTCAGTGGAAAGCTGAGGGCTGTTTTTTGTGTGTAAAAAATAAAAAAATAATTCAAAAAATGTTATTTTTTATTGCTGATTCGTCATATTGAAGAAAAGTGGGAAACCGCCAGACGATAATAAGGAGGAGTCAGTAATGCTAAAAGAATACATATACAACGGAGAATCAGAAGAAGAGCTTAAAGAAAAGCTTAAAAATATTTTTGGTGAAAGCTGTTTGTATGAAAGATGTAAATATGAGTCGGTTAAACCGCCTTGTGGGATAATATATGTGTATGATGACGTAAATAGAGGATGGATTGCGGACAAGGCGGCGTTCTATGGGTGGAATTTCATGATTGTGAAAAATAGGAGGTAAAAAAGATGTTCTTTTCTAAAGTTAAAAAATGTAATGATGACAGGGTTTTTCAAGCTGGTCTGGACACGATAACAGAATTCAGGGGTGTAAGTGTAGGCGTTACAGCTTTTGCCTGCTGCTTTGTTAAAGATACCCTCGTAATTTCTTTTGGATATGATATCCCGTATCCCAAAAATATAGAAACGGCAATGTTTATGCGGACAGTTGAAAGACTTCCGAAAGAAGAAAAATATAAAAAGGTGGATTACTATCCTGCAGATAAGTTTGATGCAGAATGCAACAAACATTGCAAGAATCTCTGGTTTGTTGTGCAGGAGTAAGGGAGGCAAAAATGTATATCTTATTTTTAATTTTTGCAGCAGCATTTCTGCTGCTAAAAACAGGACTATTGAGCATCAATATGAATATTAACCTTGATTTGCTGTATTTTAATATACCGCCTCTGAAATTAATAGTGAGGATATCGCCAGTAACAATATGCCTTGCAGGGGCTTGGTTTACTGGACTGAATCAGCAGATGAAGATGCCTGCGTTAGCAGCAATGATTATCATATTTGTTGTGCTACCGAGTTTATACGAAACAGTGTTTGGAAAGACGGAAAAATAAAGAAGATGTAAAACAGCCATCAGGGAAACTGGTGGCTGTTTTTTAATGCAAAAACATTTCTGAAAAAATATCGTAAAAACGGCAAAAATTTTTCAGATTCGTCATGTTATCTATGATTGATTTTCGGATGAAAAATGAAAAGAAAAAGCAAAAAAAGCTGAAAGCAAAAAAAATAACAAAAAGTAAAATCTCTATGATGCAGCGTAGAGATTTTCTTTTATTTTTATTATTTTTTTCAAAAAAAGCGTCTCGCTCCTTATTTTTTCGGCATATTAAATATGCAAAGACAAAAAATGGTATATTGTACAAATTGAACAACGGCATATTTGGCATATCTAAAGCACGCATAAATACTAAGCCTTTTCCCCGCGTAAGCGTGGGTGAATCGATAATAAAGCCTGGATTGGTTATTCAACGCCACTTCCCCGCGGAAGCGGGGCTAAATTGCAATTTGTAATGCAGAAAAAAAACAGCTATCCAAAGAATCTGATGGCTGTTTTTTTTGGTGTAAAAAATAAAAAAATATTCCAAAAAATGTTATTTTTTATTGCTTATTCGTCATTTTACCTTCAACTAAAAGGAGGAAGAAAAAAAATGGCAAATGAAAATTTACATAAGGCAAAAGAAGCCAAAAATGACGAGTTTTATACTCAATTAAATGATGTTGCGGAAGAGCTGCGGCATTACAAAGAGCATTTTAAAGATAAAGTAATATTCTGTAACTGCGATGACCCGACGTGGTCAGCTTTCTGGCGGTATTTTCATCTAAATTTTGAACATCTCGGGCTTAAAAAACTCATATCAACACATTACGACAAAGAAAAGCCGACTTATAAGATGGAATACACTGGCGGAAACGATAATGATATTGAAGCCGGAGTTAAGACGCCCCTGGAAGGAAATGGAGATTTTCGGAATCAGGAGTGTATTGACCTTCTGAAAGAGGCTGATATTGTGGTAACGAATCCGCCGTTCAGCATTGCCCGTGAAGATTTTATACCTCAGCTTTTTGAATATAAAAAGAAATTTTTGATAATCGGCGATTTAAATTGGGTTACATACAAAATTATATTCCCGCTTTTAAAAAATAACGAGATGTGGATGGGTTATTCTGCAGTAAAAGAGTTTCTGCAGCCTGACGGAACAATAAAAAAATTCGGAAACAAATTATGGTTTACGAACCTTGACATAAAAAAACGCCACGAAAAACTCATACTGTGGAAAAATTACACGCCGGCAGAATTCCCGCAATATGATAATTATGATGCAATCAATGTTGACAAAGTTTCAAATATCCCTTGCGATTACTGCGAATCATGGGAAGTAACAGAAGAGGAGTTTAAAAACTTTTCTGCTAATGAATGGGAAATTACACGAACGGGAGAACTTAACGGTGAAAAAAGTTTCTTTATTATTCCTGCGGCGGATACAGAATTAAGGAAACTGCTTCATGAACACGCAACCGGGTATAAGGAGGAAATTGAGAAAGAAATAAGCAAAAAAATACAAAAAAATATTTTTATAGACGGTAGCAAGACAGGAGACCTGCAAGACAGGAGACCTGCAAGACAGGAGACCTGCAAGACAGGTATTGCAGAGGAGAACTCGGAGTTCCAATCACATTCCTCAACTGCTTCAGCCCAGAGCAATTCCGAATTGTCGGAAACGAGTATTCACTTGCTCTCGACAAAGGCCGAGGATACGTTCATGGAAAGAGAATGTACAGCAGAATCTTCATGCAGAAGATTCTGTAACGGAATCTTCGGAGTACCAATCACATTCCTTGACAAGTACAACTCAGCACAGTTTGAAATCATCGGCTTGGCGGCCGGAAACATTAAAGGACTTGCTGGCATTGACTCAACAACAGGAAAAAATGGCCCGTATATTAGAGGAAAACTCAAATACGGAAGAGTTTTCGTCAGAAAGGTATTGTAATGGAATTTTTGGAGTTCCGATTACATATTTGGACAAATACAACTCTGAACAATTTGAGATTATTGGCATGCTTCAATCAAGCACCGATGAACAGGCCGGCATTCCAAACTTGCGCTTTTATAACAGCTTTCGCGAAATGCGGCAAGATATGTTATACACAGGCGCTTCGGGAGGAAAAGCAAACGGAAATCCGGTCATAAAAGAAAAACCTAAAAAAGGAAATTTTCTTTACAACGAAACAACAGGCGAATATGTGCATTCTGTTTATGCGAGGATTGTGATTCGCCGTAAGCTATAAAAGACAAAAATAACAGCAAAGAGAGGCATAAAAAATGAACAACAAAGACGAAATCTTCAGCGCCGAAAAGGTGCTAGCAAAAGAAAAAGAACTTAAAGAACATCCGGAAAGAGACCGGGTGAAAACGGTAAGCGCAATGGCGGAAGCTATGATATCGAAGGCATGATTTTTGCGCTGAAGAGAGCGGTAGATGAAGAGAAAAAATAAGTAAAAATGGAGGAAAAGAAAATTGAAAATAGAACCGAAAGAAATCAGCATCAGAGATGTTGCTGAAAATTATGTTGACGATGGAGATGGCGGGGTTTATGGATTAGACGGCGAGCTTGTCTTAAGGCCACCTTATCAGCGAGAGTATATTTATCAGCAAGCTCAGAGAAATGCGGTAATCGATACGGTAATGAGTGGATTTCCGTTAAATTTAATGTACTGGTCGCCGAACCCGAAGGGCTTTGAGCTCCTTGACGGGCAGCAGCGTACAATCTCACTCTGTCAGTATGTAAACGGGGATTTTCCTGTAAAAATCAATGGAAATGATAAATTCTTCCATAACCTGACGGAAGATGAAAAACAGAAATTTTTAGATTATAAGCTTGATGTTAAGGTTTGTGACGGAACCGAAGAGGAAAAGCTGGAGTGGTTTAAGCGAATCAATATCGCCGGGTTAGTGCTGACAAATCAGGAGCTGTTAAATGCTACATACGTCGGAACATGGTTGGCTGATGCGAAAAACTATTTCTCAAAGCGAAATTGCGTGGCCGGTCAGATGGCTGAAGGGTATATTAAAGGAAATCCGATTCGGCAGGATTATCTGGAAAAGGCGCTGGCGTGGATTGCAGACCGTGACGGACTGGAGTCTGGTCAGATGTATATGGCAAAACATCAGCATGACCTGGACGCAAACGAATTATGGTTATATTTTCAGACAGTAATTAACTGGGCGAAAATGCTTTTCCCGAATGCAAGAAAAGGCGTTACTGACGTGCAGGATTGGGGGATTTTATACAACGAATTTCACGACAGGCAGTATAACAGCAATACGCTTGAGGCTGATATGAAGAGACTTTTGATGGATGATGATGTGACTAAAAATGCCGGGATTGTAAGGTATTTACTTTCTGACAAAACAAAGCATGATGAAAAGTTTTTGTCAATCAGGACGTTTTCAGAATCGCAGAAGAGAAGGGCTTATGAAAAACAAGAGCATAAATGCGCGATTTGTGGAGAGGTGTTTGACTTGAAAGATATGGATGGAGACCATATCATACCGTGGAGCCAGGGCGGAAGGACTGTGGATGAAAATCTGCAGATGCTGTGTAAGAAATGTAATAATGAGAAAAGTGATAGATAATATTAAAATTGTAAAAGTCGCTAATATATGATATTATAAAACAAATAATATATTTCCAAAGATACGCATAAAGAAAGGTGTTCGATATGGATAAAAAAACGGCAAACAAAAACCAAGAGCTTGGCGATATCAAAACTTTTTTGGAAAATTTGATAGAACCATTATCAAATACTATTGGCGATGATTATGAATGTAAATTATTGAACGAAACAGCTTTTGGACATAACATAGAATATGTTCTTAATGTAGAGCATACGGAGTCTGGAAAACATAAAGAAATTCCGCTAAACAACTTTTATGAAAAAATTTCAACATATAAGATGACAAGAGAAGAAGCTTTCATGTATATAGTCATTTTTACTTTAAGCGATATTGAACGTAATAAAAAAGCAGAGGCATTATATAAAAATGCAATAAAGAAATATGATAAATTAAAGACTGATGAGGAATCTGATTTTGGATATGCACAGTTTTTTGAACAATCCGACAGACGCTTAAGAGGTCAAATTGGTCGTGGTAACTTTGACAACGTTAATATTGATTATGACATCGATAATCTTCAGTATGATTTAGATGATATGCTGTGTGTTGAAGATGAGAGGAATGAAATGCATTTTAATCATGCCAAACCGATTGGTCAGTTTCAAGATTTCCCTGCTGTAGATTATACAGATGACATAGACAATGAGGAATGTGAAGATGATTTCGACGAATTCACCATGAACAATATGAGTAATGAAGAATATGAAAGTTATGACATCGTTAGCAATATTAAATACAATATGATGAAACAGCTTGGAAACAGCTATGTTTGTAAGATTAAATTTGTGGAAGATATTCCTGATTTTGAGCAGGAAGATGGAAGTGATTTCAAAAAGAGAATATTTGCAATAGAGGTCTTGAAAAATAATAAATTTGTAACCGTTATCGATGCTGAAAAACTATACGAAGATATAGTTTATGATGATATGTCTATGCCAGAGGCAGCGGCGCGTCTGATTGAAGAAATATATAACGCTGAGTAAAAAATTCAAAGAACTAAACATTAAAAAGCGGCAGAAACTATTCTGCCGCTTATGCTTTACATTATTTTAACAACCATACTTTTCTTTGTATTTTTTGTTTGTCTCTAAAATTTTTCGGTATTCTGCCATTAGATTGTAAAACGACGCTTTTTTTAAGCCACTTTGCTTTATAAATTCACTTGATGTGATTTCTTTTTGCTCCCATTTTGTGTATAGTTCTTCCCAGCTTTCTGGAAAATCCAATTTAGTACGACCGGCGCCAGCGCGCCTGGAAGTACGGATTGGTGTAATCTTTTGGTTTGTTGACTTTATTAAGTCAAAAATTGTTCTTATAACAGCTATATTTGTAGATGTACCAACTCCATATTCGTAAGTTGATGGTATGTCTTTAATTACAAGTTTGATTGAGTTTTGTATAAAAAAATCAAGATTTTCTTTTATATCAGTATCATTCATACCAAGTGATTCAAAATTACTGATAATAATAATGTCACCTGGATTACAAGAGCATTTTATATGCTCTAATTCACGAAAACATCTTCGATTTTCCGTTGAAAATAAGATATTTGCTGAACCATTAATCCCACTTCGTACAACAGAAATCGTTTCATCAAAAGAACTTAGCTCTTCGTTTGTTTTTGTATATAAATATACCATCACACAATATCACCTACCAAAGCCTATTTTTCCTTGAAGGAATGACAAAAATCCTGTTGATAGAGAATGCCCTAAAAATTTTTCCAATTTATCTTTACGGAAATCAATTCTGCATAAATCTCTCGACGGAATTACGGTTGCTCCAATTTCATTTGGTAAAGACCTTGACCATGACGCAAACATTTTTTCAATATTCTTATTCCTTCCTAGCTCTATACTTACGAGATTAGTAACTGTATCAATTTTAAAATCTTTTCTGTTTGTTCTATATAGAGAATCTATCTGTTCAAGAAAATCTTCTGAAACAGAAACGGAATTGACAGAATAATCATCATTCCAGGTAAGTCGCTTAACATAATTAGGAATATCATATCCATAATCTGTCAAAATGTCAATGATTGTTTGAGATGAAATAGCCATAACGTCTGGATAATAACCATCCTCACGATGCTCTACATCATACATATAGTTGATAATACCGTTAATTTGTGGAATCATGCGTCGCAGATATTCTCTAAAAAAAGCCGTACCCAGTCTATTAACAATAGCAATACCTCGGCTTTTGTAAGCGCTCTGGTCAATGGTGCTTGGCATTGCTCCATCAAAATTAATAAACATCATCCTCTTTCTAAACTTTTCCTCTAATGAAAGAACATTATTGCTTGCAAATACAATAAGCGGCATCGTACTGACTTGTCCTTTTTCACATCGCTCAGGGTCTTTAAGAAAATCTTCCTTATCAGAAATAAATCTGCCGCTTATTTCATCAACAAAAATTGGAATACCTTTAATATAAATCTGTTCTTTTTCAAGCATATCTTTTGATACATTAACGCCTTTTTGCGTATCAAGAGTTTCGCCTGTCATCATTTTCAATAAAGCAGACATCATAAAAGTTTTGCCGCAGTTGGCGTTTGCAGAAGATAGCAAGAGAAAAAGTGGAAGGCTGGATGTTCCGACCTGTAGTAATGAAGCATCACATCTAAGCCGTGCCGTAAAAGGCGAACTAAGCACCGCCGTCATCAGTTTAAAATGATTTGGTTGTAGATTTTTTTCTCCATTAATGAATGCTTTAAAATTATCAAATATTTTTAAAATTTCATCAATATCATTTTTAATTTCTTCATCGGGCGGATTTAAATCCATTTCTGTCTCATCAAGATACGCTTTTTCTTCATCATAGTCAAATGTTAGTTTTGGATATGCCTTCGTATGTTCCTCAACATTAAGCTTCTTTGCTCTAATAGTCCTTTTCATGTTTGTCTCAATTTTTTTAACATGCTGAGGCGAAATCATAGTAACACCTTTGTCTGTCTTTAATCCGATATTTTTTGTAACTTCTTTATATTCGGCAATATCATTTTCTATATCCAAACAACGCCTTGTAAGAGAAATCGTTTCTTCGTCCATTTGCTGACGTAACACAATAACTGAATTTGTCTGTTTTATTTTTGTTACAATTGGATTTCCAGCTACAATATCCTCATCGGCATTTTCAGAGATTTTAGCTGAAAAACATGCATAAGGTATTTCTTCTGCCAATGACCATGCAACTTCAAAGTCATTGATGGCGTCCTCATATCCAGCCTCTCCATCATCGTACTCATAATTTTCAAGATGACTGCCATTCCATGCGCTCCATGACAGGTTAGCAGAAGGAGAAAGGACTCTTGTTCTACCATCGTCTGCACTTAAAATATACAGTTTTCTGTGGTCAACAATAGATGTTGACACTTTAATTATCAAGTCTCCGTTTTTAAGCATATTTGAAAGTCTTTTATCCTTTGTTATGTCATTTTTTAATGCTGCTGCATCAGCAAGTAGCCTTGGAAGCATTTCATCTTTATCAAAAATAAACTTTGCTCCTAAAATGATTTCAGCTGTATCAAAATATTTCATTATATTGTTTATGAAACTTAAATCATATGAAAACGTAATCGCCTGAATTTTATTAAAGCCAGAAAACATCTCTTCATAAGGAGCATATTGCACATCAATCAATTGCTTCTTTTTAAATTTCATTATATTCTTCTTGTCTTCTTCATGCTTTCCGCCATCAATGACATCAAAGAATGTCAATTGATTATCATCTATCTTTTCTTTCTTCATATTTTCTCCTCCATTATCAAGCGTCTATAATTAGAACACTAATTTATAGACATATTGTATCACATATAAAACCTTATTTCAACATGTATTTGGAAACCATTTTTTTCTTCCTACAAAATTCCGCATATTAATATTATCTCAAAATAAATTGTAATTTACTAAATTTTTGGTATACTATTTACATATTACTAAGATATATTGGAGGTGAATAATAATGATAAAATACAGCTTAATGCACAAAAATGATAAATGCGGAACAATACTGTTTGACGAAAACATAGGCAGAATCACCGAATATCATGATGATAGAAACGGCCTATCACCATATCTCGGCAACTGTGACATAAAGAAAATTCAAAAATGGTGGGAGATGAGAGCTGTTCCTGCGTCAAGAGCAACGATGCAGCAGGTGATAAATAACGCAAATTGCTTAAATACAGAGGTTTATCTGGCAAAAAATCTTGGATTAAGCATGACTGATACATACTGGATTAAACCAAGCGGCATTGATTTGTCATTTGATAACGTTAAATTTGCGAATTTAGCTGCATATAGCCATGGAAAAATCCCATATCATAACGCAACGTCGTATGACCCAAATGCGTCTCTTGGCGGCCAGATGGAAAAATATTGGGATTTAATGCATAAAACTCCAATATTGGTCAAAGAAAGCTATAAATATTACGGACAGCAGTCAATTAATGAAGTTTTCGCCTCAATAGTTCATAGCAGACAGCCTTCAAATGTTGAGTTTGTTAGATACACCGCTGAAATGACCGAAGATAGAGGTGTACAATGTAAGTGCCCGGCTTTTACTTCAGAAAATATAGAATTGTTGTCGGCTTATGAAATGGTGGAAAGCAGAAAAATCCAAAACAGTCAGGCATTATATGACGAGTACATTAATATCTGTGTTGAAAACGGTATTGATTACAATCAAATTCAAGAATTTATGGACTATCAGACAATGACCGATTTCTTGATAACGAATACAGACGAACATTTGTTAAATTTTGGCGTCTTGCGAGACCCAAATACTATGAAATTAATTGGCCCGGCTCCAATATTCGACTCCGGAAACAGTATGTTCTATTCTGATGGAAGAAAAACACCATATACCCGAGCCGGAATTTTAGACATTCCGATTACGAGTTTTTACAAAAGAGAAGAAAAATTACTTGGAAAAGTGAAAAATAAAACTGCCGTAGATTTAAACAGCATACCCTCCGCAGGCGAGGTTAAAGAACTGTATGCAAATGCAGGAATTCCAGAAGAAAAGGCTGATGTAATCAGTAAAAATTACGACACTAAAGCCAAAATGTTATCAGAATTCCAAATAGGAAAGACGATTTCATTATATAAAGAAAAACAAGCCGAAAAAAATATCAAATACAACACAATCGTAAAAGAGCCAGAAGTTAAAATGGAATCTCCAAAGTTTATTATGCTTTGCGGAATTCCGGGTTCAGGAAAATCTCAATTAGCCAAATCTCTTTATGCTGATTTACAAAATAAAAAAATGGATGATGTGAACTTGTATCCGGCCTCAAAAGCGATAAAGAATATTGGCCTTATTTTTGACCCTTCTAAAATCACGAATGACATTGTAATAAATGCAGATTACAAGGATAGTACAGTATTGATTTCTCCGAATAAAATTCGCCAAGAACTCAAAGACAATTATCCAGATAGTTATAGTGAAAGCCTTGTTTTTGCAATAGTTGATGCAAGAATCAAAACAGCTTTAAAAAGTGGCGCTTCTGTCGTATATGAAGCAACCAATCTTGACAAGCCAATAAGAGAAAAATATTTGGGGATTGCGAATGAATATGGCGTAAAAGATACTTCGCTTCATGTAACCTGGATAAATCCGAATGATTCAATCAGCAGTATCTCTCCAAACCTATTGTCAGCTATGAATAATAGACTGGTAGATAGTAATCCATCAAAAGATGAAGGATGGAGCGATTTTGTTCAGCACGGTATGCCTGCCGAAAAAATACAAAGTAATGATTATTTTGATATGTCTATAGACGATGATGAAATTGAATATGAAGACCATTAAGTTAGCGGTAGAAGAGCATGACATTTAGCCATGTTCTTTTTTTTGTTCTTTTTTTTCTTCCTGTCAAAATTCAGCATATTAAAAGCGACAAAAACAACAACAAAGACAGGAGGCAAAAAATGAATAACGAAGTTTTAGTAAACATCTACTCAGACAACCTCACAGACGCTGAGGCAGAGTCTCTTTTCAGCACCACAAAAGAAAGCAAAAGAGGAGACCGAAGAAAAATCGACTACAAAAAGGCGAAACGAAAAGCACGGATTGACCTTGCGCGGTCATGTGATGGCTTACCGTTGTATGACAATCTGCATCAGTACAGCAAAAACAAAATCCATTGTTCTTGCCAGTTATGCCGTGGGAAAGATTGCTTTGGTAGACATGTTACTACCGAGCAGGAAGTGAAAAGCCGCGATGAAATGCTGGTTGAATTGAAAGAACTGCACGATGACTTGCTGCCAGAGACAAGAAAGGAGATTGCGTGATGGGTGTAACGATTAAGAGCAAAAGCCGCTCCATTGACCTTGGAGGTGGAGGCTTCAGACGTCTCCGTACTAAAGTCGCAGAGTTGGCAGCGCCAGACATTTTTGAACATTACAAAAAATTGGGCGAAGGGATGTGGTATCCAAATCGTAAAGCATTCTTTAAGGACTACGATGAAAAAATCGCTGAGCTGGATAAAAAATACAAAGGCAAAATGTCTGACATCCTTGATTTTTTGTATGAAAGCGATTGTGATGCTGAGATGGATGCAGACCATTGCCGGTCAATTTATGAAGTCATTAAAGACTACGATGACAATATCTTATATGGCTATGCCGGCAGAAAAGACTGTGCAAAATTCGCTGATTTCAAAAAAATCGTAAAGGATGGTATTGATTCCGGCGATGGATTCAGCTGGTGTTAAAAATTGCAAAAAGAAAACAAAAAAATGATTTTAACGCCTGATGGCGAGAAAGGACAAAATTATGAAAATTTTAGCAATTGATAAATACGAAGAGCCTGTTGTTAAGGAAATTGAAAACAATCTGAAGGATATGCAGAGATATGTGATGGGACATATTGAGACCATCACATTATCAGAAACTGCAATGTTGGTTTGTAATGATGTCGGAAAACTGGCTGACCTGACGCCGAATCGAATTCTGAAAATTGGTAACAGTCATGATGTAATCCGCGGCGATTTCTTTATCTGTGGATGGTCAGGAGATGAGTTCTGTGATATTTCTGATGATGATGTTGAGAAATACACGAAAATGTTTTCAAAACCTGATGTTTTGTTCATGCCTGTATTGGCGGGAGTCAGCAGGGTTTGGAAGACTGTTAAGCCGGAAGATGAGAAAGAACATTTCTGCTTTTATGATTTACTGCAGACTGAGGCTGATTATGTGTTTTGCCCGTTTAAATCAGCGATAAAGAAGAGCCCTTCTCCACAGCTTTCTGATTACGGAAAAGTTTACCGCGGAATTTTTGAATTCAGCGATACGTTTGAGGCAAAGAGAGTGTGCGAAAGGCTTTATATGGAGCATAATGGTGTAATTTTGGACAGAAAAGGCCGTCCAATGAGCATTTCTGATATCATTGTGATGCATCTTCCGAATGGAGACAGGTATTTTTATGTTGACATGTTCGGATTTAAGGAAATCAAATTTGATAAAAATGGAAAAATGATGGCGGCTGAAAAAGAAGTCGTTAAATATAAGAGATAAGAGCTAAAACTTACACATTCACGAACCGGAGAGAATTCCTCTCCGGATTTTTTTTCGCAAAAAAATTCCTCCCCGATAAAAATTCAGCATATTAAGTATAACAAAACAAAAACCGGGAGGTAAGAAAAATGACACGAGGAAATTTTTTATTAATCACAGACACAGCAAATTGGATGTCAATACAGTTTAACGGAGATATGTACCCGTCATGCAACGGAAAATTCGTTTATCACATGCTGGAATCAGTTGAAACTTATGATGATTTAGCTGCTGCTATCCTTAAGTTTGATGAGGAGCGCTTCGGATATGCAGATATGCATGACGCAGACCTGGCACCGGCGAGCATTTCAGATGATATTGATTTTAGCAAAGATTATTTCGCAATCTATAACTCAGATTATCTTTACATAAAAAACGCATCTAATAAAGACTGTACAATTATCGCTAAAAACGGCGTGAAACAGACTATCAAGCCGGGAGAAATTCAGATATGGAATTACGGCAATTTGGTTGCACTAGACGATGAGGTACTGGAAGAGCTCGAGCTTGACGACAATGAGAAAAAATTCGTCTACGGTGAGCAGCAGAAAGAAACGGAAGAATCTTCATTCGACGACAGACTGAGGGTAATTTTTGAGGAATGCGACTCGCTTTTGGAGAATCTGCCAAAAGGATTATCCGATGAAGAAAAAGAAATCCTGCCACCGGTTGCGGTGCTGTGGTCAGCTCTAAAAAAATATTTGGAAAAATAGATTCAAAAACATCTAAAAAAGCAACAAAAAAAATCTAAAAAACTGCATATTGAAAATATACAAGAAAAACAAAAACAGGAGGTCAAAATTATGACACTTAAAGAATTTGCTGAAAAACTGAACGGAACAGAGTACAATGGATATTCGATTTTCTCAAAAGAGGATATTGGAATCGCAAAAGAGAATGGATTTGTAATTGTGACCGGGGCTTCCGATGACCTGATGGAATTTGAAGGTGCTGTTGAGGACGAAGCAGGATGCTTTGACGGCGGTAAGGTATACATTTCAAAAAATGGAGTAGAAGAAGATAAGACCAAAAACGTTATTAATGCCTTATGGTGTGAGGCAGAAGATGAGAATGGTGTCGTAATTCCATGGGCTTATGAGACAAAAATTCCACATGAGACATTTTATGTAATTGATGCCGGTGAAGTATATTGCAGGGGTATTGTGTTTAAACTGGAAGATATTGCTTAATTGGGATAGAAAAGAGGAGACTAGAGGCCGCATTTTTGCGGCCTCGTTTTTTCTGCCGGCGAAATCCTGCATATTGTTTTTGTAAATGCAAAAAGTATCCACAAAGAAAGGAATTAAAAATAATGGACAATAAAAAAAGGACACTCATAATTGATACGTTCGACGATTTGATTAGCATGAATGGGGATGTATACGATACACAAAAACTGACCGTTAAATATGCAAGCTGCAAGTTCTCGGCTGAGTACGTCCGCGACATATTGGCAACGCTGCATAATCTTGAATGGTTTGAGATTCAGAATCCTGATGGCAAACTTTGTTCAATTGACGGCATGCTGTATTCAAGAAACGGTAAACTGCTTTATTTCTGCCCCCGCCAGAGAAAGGGGACTGTAATAATACCTGACGGAACAGAAACCATATGTCAAAATGCATTCAGCGTTACACAGATTTCAGAGCTTATCATCCCGGCTTCTGTGAAACGCCTTCAGAAATTTGCCTGTGGTGACAACAATTTGTTGAAAAGAGTAATCGGAGGAGAAGGGATTGTAAGTTTTGGCCAGTATGCGTTTTACAATTGCGTGAGGCTAACGGAATTTAATCTTGGAAAAAACGTTAAGTTTATTGGAAATTCGGCATTTGCAAATACCGAATTGAAGACCATTGATTTGCCTGAAGGATTAAAATCAGTTGGGGACGGAGCATTTCATACAACCCATATCACTGAAGATAATTATATGGTCGAAGTAGAGCCTGACGGTATGTATGAAATACACATTCCAAATTCTTTGAGAAAGATTGGACTCTGCGCTTTTTCAAATGCGTCAGTAGTGTATACTGAAACCGTAACTCGTAAGCTGCTGATAGCATGCACGCAAAGCGGAAATAGGCAAACATACCACGCGGCGAGATTTTGGAGATTAAAAGTCAAAGATAAACCGGAACTTATACTTCCAAAGACTATTGATTCATTGGCTATACAGGAAATCAACGATTTCGTAAATACGGATGGTGGCGAAATGCCTCATCTGTATAAATATGGTGGCCGTGTATATGGTGGCTATGGAAATGCAGCTCTGGCTGCTGCGTTAGAACACTGCAGACTGTATCCTGACAAACAGGTCAAGACGTTTTTGACGCAACACGCAGCGAAGATTGCTGACGTATATGCTGATGAAGCGGAAGAGCTTGTAAAATACATACAGGCTGGAGTCTTTTCCGATACGGCATTAAAGAAAATGATGACAGAGCTGGAAGCAAACAAAAAAGGAAGAGATGATTTAGCAGTAATCAAAGGATATCTATTAAATGCGATTAAACCTCAAAAATCAAATTTTTGTCTGTAAGAAACAGAAGGCAGCCGTAGGCTGCTTTTTTTCTGCCGGCAAAATCCGGCATATTGTCTTTGTAAAGCAGAAAGAAAGGAGTAAAAAATATGCATACTGAAACATATATAGCTGACGACAATGCGACATTAATATCAAAGAACTTCAGAGACTTGAAAAAGTATCTTGACATGGTATCTCATGGGCAGATTTCAATACCGTATTTGACTCGCTTCAAAAAAGTGATTATCAATAACGCCAGAAGTGATTTTTGCGTTGATGAAGTCAAATTATTGTTGTCACGAGGGATACTGCAAGATGCTGAGGCAGTCGAAATCAAAAACCCTGACGATAGATTTTGCACTATTGACGGAATGCTGTATTCTGGCAATAAACAAAAGTTGTATCTTTGTCCAAGAGGAAAGACTGGAAATCTGGTAATTCATGATGGAGCGGAGCTTATCTGCGACTATGCATGCGCATGGGTGCGATGTGACCAGGTTACAATTCCTGATTCAGTTAAATCTATCGGAGAAAATGCGTTTGCCTTTAATTTAAATTTAAAAAAGGTGGAGGGTGGAAGAAATATACAGAATATTAAGCCATTTGCATTTTATCGTTGTTATAGATTAAAACGTTTTGAGTTTGGCGAGAAGCTGAAAATTATTGGTTCTTCGGCTTTTGATTATGCTTCCTTGAATGAAATGAAAGAAATTAAATTCCCTAACGGGCTTAAAACGATTGGAGGCGGAGCATTTAATACAATCGATATAATAGAAGATAAGGAAACTCGTCCTGTAGATTATGACCAGATGTATACTGTTTACCTGCCCGAAACCGTAACACATATTGGAACAACAGCTTTTCCAAATGCGTCTGCGATTCATATGTCTAAACAAACGGCTAAATGTCTTATGAATGATTATGTTGATTGTTTAAAATTTGTCCAAATCGGCTTACGTGACACCAATCTTTGCCATAATTATAATTGTAATATATGGCGTTTAAAAATTGATGGGAAGCCGGAGGTCATCATGCCAAAAAGTTTTTCTTGCCCTAAAGAAGCGGCTACAGCACTGCGTGATTTCATAAATACAGAAAATGCGCCTGCTCCGACTATGTACACATATAATTCAGACTGTGCTGGACTGGCTGCTGCGATAGAACATTGCAAACTGTACTCTGATACAAAATCAAAAATGTTCATCACCAGAAACATCAGTACAATCATGTATAATGTGTTTCATACAGAACCAGATGGGGAACAGTTTATGATTGGTCTTATCAAAGATGGCGTGCTTACCGATACTGCATTAAGGAAAATGCTTTCCAAGATGGATAAAGATACTTATTTGAAAAACGCAGTAATATTAAAAGCGTATGTCATTAATGCGTTAAGCGACATAAAGTGCAACTTTGAACTCTAAGGAAGGAGATTTACATGCAGAAAAACAAAATAAACATCATTTTCCTTGATGTCGACGGTGTATTAAACAGCAGGGCATATCTAAACAACCACAAAGACCCTGAAGATGAGATAGACATGCGGGCAGTTGAACGCCTAGCAAAAATATACAGGCAATGCAACTGCAAAATTGTATTGTCTTCTTCTTGGAGAGAGCTTTGCGGAGATGAAATGAAAGCCCCTCATTCAATGTACAAATATCTTGAATCGTGTCTCGCAAAATACGGAATGACGATTATGGATGTAACGCCGATGATATTATCAAACCGGCCAGAAGAAATTGCTGCATGGCTGGCTGATAATAAAGATTTGGTCAAAAATTACGTCTCACTGGATGATGATTTTGATGAAGAACATTATGAAAGCTTTGGCCTTGGCGGCCATCTTGTCAAGACGGATTTTTTCGTAAATAATGAGTCTGAGGGTGGACTTCAGGAACAACATGTTAAAAAAGCAAAAAAAATACTTAAAGAAGAGGCGTAAGCTTCTTCTTTTTTTAGTTGTCTGACAAATCCGGCATATTGGAAATATAAAAAAATATAAATAAAGAAAGGAGTCAAAAACTATGACTACAAACAAAATTCTGAATAAGGTAGACCACACACTGCTTTCGCAGACCGCAACATGGGAGGATATCAAAACCGTGCTAGATGATGCGGTTAAATACGAAACCGCGTCTGCCTGCATACCGCCGGCATATGTAAAACAGGCGGTAAAGTACTTAAAAGGACAGAACAGCAGTTTGCCTGTATGTACTGTAATCGGGTTCCCGAATGGATATAACACAACAGCTGTTAAGGTATTTGAGGCGCGTGATGCGGTACAAAACGGGGCTTCTGAGATTGATATGGTAATCAATATCGGAATGCTAAAAGATAAGAAGTATGCTAAGGTTGAAGATGAAATCCATGCGGTTCATGAGGCCTGCGATGGAAGAGTGCTGAAGGTGATTATTGAAACCTGCCTTTTGACTGAGGAAGAAAAGATTAAGATGTGTGAGATTGTAACTGCTGCTGGTGCAGAATACATCAAAACATCAACAGGCTTTTCTACCGGTGGAGCAACACCTGGTGATATCGTGCTTATGAAAAAGCATGTCGGTCCTGACGTTAAAATTAAGGCAGCAGGAGGCATCAAAGACTTTTCAGATGCTGAACTGATGCTTAGTCTTGGAGCTGACAGGCTCGGAACAAGCAGGTTGGTTAAGGCTATGAAAGAAAAAGAACAGAAGATGCCGCTAAGTTCATTTGTGGAATGATATGAGACGCATGAAACAGATGAATAGAGTTCCTGTGACAGTGTAACACAAAGAAACCATCATCATCCAAAATGATGACGGCTCCTTGCATCAGGTATATAGAGCTTTTGTTAGAAAAAGCTTATATTGACTGCCGTCGACATCGAATCATATGTTGGCCAGTCTTTGTCAGATGTATTATAGCTGGCACATGTAGTGAGGCATACAGCTAGTATTAACAGAAGCATGATTAAGAATATATATTTTACTTTCATTAAAATTACTCCTTTCTTTCTTAATATGCTTAAATTACAAAAAAAATCCACAAAGGACGCAGAAAAGATATTTTTCCGGCATAATCGGAAATGACTGCAAATACTGGGTTTTCCATTATTATCAAAAATCAACCATATGTCTGGACATAGCCCAAAAAAGTGTTCTGTATTTATTTTTTTTGCCGACAAGAATCTGGTATATTGGATATATATTCCAGACAAAAAAAGAAAGGAGAAAGATAATGACACATTTGAAAAAATATTCCGAAGACATCGCAAAAATCGCATGTTCCGGAGACCTGTTTGGAGTAATGCGAGGAGATGATAGACCTGTCAGCTGCCGCAGCGCCATCTGTCAGAACTGCTTATTCTATACTGCACGGCCTGACCCTGATGATTGGTGCTCCCAGGAAGAGCGCAGCAAGTGGTCTTATTCCGAATGCTAATGTACAAAAAAACAATACGAGACCGCATTTATGCGGCCTCTTTTTTTGTGTAAATCCTCCCGCTTGCTCGCGGTAACTTCCGTTCTTCCTTTAAGCATCAGTTTCTTTTCCCGTCTTTGTCTGCCAGAGCCGCCGCACATTTCGGATGCATGGTTGGCCGGTACTCTTTGTCTGATACCGAAAAACCCGGTGGAATATCTCTCTTAACAATTGGCAGGACCGGGCGGTGTCCAGTTGTCGGATTTGTATACTGTAATTGTATCATTTTTGCCGACAAATGACAATTGATTTGTTTTTTTGCGGTGTAAAAATTTCAGCATATTAAAAGTGTATCAAAAAAAACAAGACAACAAGAAAGGAGACAAAAATATGTCTAAAGTAACTTACAACGTAATTTACCAGGTTTGCGGCCAGGTAACAGCTGATATTCCGGACGATATTACAACACGTGAGGAAGCTGTCGCTTACCTGGAAAAGAACTGGAAAAATATGCCTTTCCCGAAAAACGCAGAGTATATCTGCGACTCGGAAGAACTTGACGTTGAAGGCGATATCGTGATAACATCAAACAATAACGAAGAATAAGGAAGGAGATAATATTATGTCAGAATACTGGAGCGCAACAAGCGGAACTGCTTTAGTTTTCCCTAAAGAAGAAGTAAGGGATTTTTTCACGAGATATCTTTTGGAGACATACAGGAAGGATGGTGTAACCGATAGAGACATTGACTTTATCGATTGCACGATTTCAGAATATGGAAGCGATTCTTTCTATTTCCTGCGTTCTGCATACAGACAGAGCCTGCTGGAAGACTTTCATTCACGGAAAGACAGAGTTGGATGCTGCCGGATTTATCCGTGCAGATGAAAACGACAAACGCGCCCCAGCTTAAGATTAATTAAGAAAAACGAAGCTTGACTTTTTATGCTATTTGTTATATAATGTATATATCATAAATAATAAGTGGGATGGTTATAAAATATGAATTATCCAGAAGTAAAAAAAGAATATAAGCATTCTTCTCATCTCGTGTATAGTTGTCAATATCATATAGTCTTTTGTCCAAAATACAGACGAAAGGTTTTGACAGAAGAAATTGCCAAACGGGCAAAGGAGCTTTTTACACAGATAGCAGAAGAAAACGGTTTTGATATATTAGATATGGAAATCATGTCAGACCATGTTCATATACTGATTGACTGCAACCCAAGATTTGGCGTTGAACATGTCGTAAAGTTATTAAAAGGAAAGAGTTCTCGCATATTACGTGACGAATTTCCTGAACTGAAAAGAAAGCTGCCTACTCTATGGACGCGTGCAGCATTTATCTCTTCGGTTGGAGCTGTCTCCTTAAGTGTTGTACAGCAGTATATTGAAAACCAGAAAAACGTATAGAAGAATTTAAGAAAGGAGGCCGGCATTATATGGCAAAAAACACTACCCCGTCTTTTGTTGTAACGAGACGAATTATAACTGATGACCGCGGATATGACAAACTGAATAAGATAATGAGGATTACAGAGCGTATGTATAATGCCGGCGTAAGACATTGCATTAAACAGCTGAACGAGCTTAAAAAAGATGTCTGGTACAAGTATTGCCTTGGACAGTTCTTCGCATGTAAAGATGAGCAAGAGAGTAAACGGTGGAGCAAAGAAATATTCATATGCGCCGCAGCATATCAGCTTACTGAATATGCCCTTCATACATATTTCGGAAGAGGAAAGGTCTCCGGATATGAATGTGGAATCGGAATCAATATCGTACAGAAAACCGCTACTGCTCTTTATAGTGCAGTAAAAAAGGCAATATTTATGAAAAGGATTCATTTCCGTAAATTTGAAGAAACCTTTTCCTTTGAAGATAAAAAAGCAACATCAGGTATTATCTATAAAGCTGAAGCGGATACCGTTACGGTATGTGGTACGGTGTTTAAATTAAAACCGGTCAGAAAAAACGATACATGGCTTCAGGAAGCAATGAAATACAAGGTAAAGTATTGCCGTATCATCAGGGAGCCTTTCGGGATTCATTATCGATTTTTCTTGCAGCTTGTAATGGAAGGCACCCCACCTCAGAAGCATGCGATTGGGGTCGGAACAATGGCTATTGACCCCGGGGTTTCAACTATGACTTCATATAATGGAAGTAAGCTTTCCTTTAAAGAACTGGCTCCGGATGTCAACAAATATCAGGAGAAAGTCATTAAGGAGCAGAACCGCCTTTCCAAGCTGACAAGGATTAACAATCCGGAATGTTACGACGATAAAGGCGTACATATCAAAGGTATGCGTATTCAATATTCAAAATCTATGAAAAGAGCAAAGATGAGGCTTCGCACGGCATACAGAAAACAGCGTGTATATGTAGAACAGTCAAACAATAATCTTGCCAATGAATGGCTTGAAGCTTCAGGTTCTGTTGTGAAGATTGAGACCATGAACTATAAGGGCTTACAGAAGAAATCTTCAAAGACTGAAAGACAGGATAAGAAATCTGTTGTAACCGATAAGACCGGAAGGAAACGCAGCATCCGTAAATTTAAACGAAGAAAGCGTTTTGGCGGCAGTATATTGAAGCATGCACCGTCAGGTTTTCTGTCCACAATTAAGAGAAAAGTTACAGCAACTTGTGGAATCGTAATTGATGTAAGTGCTTCAAAACTGAAGGCAAGCCAGTATAACCATGTTTCAGATATATACGAAAAGGCATCATTAAGTGACAGGGAAAAGATAATAGATGGTTATATAGTACAAAGAGACTGTTACTCTTCATTTATTATATTTTATGCGACCGATGAAAACGAACCTGACAGGGAAGGATGTCTGAATGGTTTTGCAAAATTCCTGATATGCCAGGATAAACTGATAGAAGAAATGATACATGATAATTTTAGCAACCCGAATTTCGGAACGAAACTGATAAATATAAAAAAGCAGCAGCTCCGTGAAGAGCCAGCTGCTGCATAACTAAAATATTCCACAGGCTCAGCTGCGAGCCCGCCTTTGTATATGCCCTGCATATACAGTGTGAGTACAGGGATAAGCTTCATCTGCTTATCTGATGGAAAGCTTAAGAGGTAAAGTCCATCGTCCAATATAATCGTCTTATAACCCTGCAACACGGTCATTTCCGTCGGGTGCGGAGGATGAAAAACGGTGGCGTATGGAGACGTCTAGCCAGTTCTCTTTTGGGAACCCGCCAGATTTCTCTGTACGGAGCAGTCAGGTTTCTTTTCCTCCTTATTTTCCGTATTTGTTTTTCGCTCCAAAAAACTTAACAACTACAATATGCAAAATATTTCCAAAAAACAAAAAAACAGACTCTTTTGAGCCTGTTTTCAGATTATGTTAGAAAAATGAGAGCTGCTGTACATGTGCTGCATTTACTGCACGTGATACAGGAACTGATACCTCAGAGCAGAAGCTGTCAACATCTTTCATATTGTTAATAAGCTCCAGCGCTTCAGCATCCATCATGTCAGCCGCATAAGTCATAAGACCCTTTTTCAGGTTTTCAAAAGACACCTTTTTGAATCTAGTCGGGTCAACGGATGACTTGCAGACATTTTCAAGAATGAAATTTTTTCCGTTTTCGTCAAGTCTGTATGAAACCAGTTCATAAAGAATCTTCTTATTGGTTCCACTATACCATCCGGCGCGAAGCATTGATGACGGTAGATACATGTTCTCAAGAATCTCTGTCATACTGTTGTTATACAGCTTCTTTGCATTTTCTGCTGTCAAAATGATATGACGAAGTTCGCGTCTAACATCATTTCTAACACTGCATGATTTAATATCTGCATACAATATAATTGCTTTTGCAGCAACCTCATGCAGCTCAGCTTTCATCTGACGTGCGACCATATCCATAGCCTCCTCAAACTGTACGTCAATGTTTCTTTCATTGCCGCTTCGGTCATATCCACGAAGCTTTGCGTTTTTACCATCTAAGCCGACAAGCATGAAATACTCATCTAACTCAGAAAGACAACCAAGGCCATAAAATTCCGGCGGGATTGCGTAACATACGCATTTCTCTGTAAATTCTGCCTGTTCCTTTTTTTCTCTTGCAAGCATTGACAGTTTCTTTGATGCGGCAATTTTTGCCTGTTCATCTAAAAAAATATCCTCCTTTGATGGAAATTTTACTCCTGAACTTGTTCTAATGATTCTACTCATAATTCGAATCTCCTTTCTTGTTTTTTGCGATTTGTCAAGCAAATCATTCATACTTTTAGTATGCAGAAAGGAATAGAGGGATAAAAATATGGGAAATTTGCAAGTATTTTTGCTTACGATTTTCTTTCGTTTTTTGTCTGTCCAGGCAACAAAAAAAGCAGAATCTCATTTGGATTCTGCTGTACAAAGAATTTTTTCTTTTTTGACAAAGTCATAAAACCAGTTCTTGGAAAACAGATAATCAATTGATTCTATGAAATCTTCTTTTGTTATAATATCAATATCAAAACCATAACATGTGAAGATATTTCCATTGTCTTTGAGTCTGTTTCTCCATCCACCTTTTGTCAGTTCCCATGTTTTACCGATAGCGGATGCTTCACCAGGAAGATAGCAGTACATTCTATCAACATAATCCACAACCGCAAACTTTAACTCCTTATCATTAAGGTTCGGTATATCTTTATTTGTCTTGTAAAGCCTATATGATTTCTCTCTTGCTTCTTTTCTCCTATCTGAGTAGAGTTTCATTTCTTTCATCGTGAAATCAGGAATGCAGCATCTCACTTCTTTTTTTATATTGCAAAAATCACTCATATACAATGCATTATCAATGGCATTATCCAATGCATATGAAAATTTTTCTTTGTAATACTTTTCTACTTTTTTTGCGTAGTTTAAAATTGCGTTCCTGTCGTTTGTAGTAATTATGTCACACATATTATGAATCTTGTCTGCATTTTTTACTACTGCAGCCATATTGTTGGTAAGAATATTTTTGACATATTCAGCTTCATCTGCACCCTTTGGTCTGGTGACAAGCTTTACTGCTTTATAAATATCTTCTCCAAATGCTCTTACTTCCTCGTCAGTCGCATCAGTGTCTTCTAAAACATCGTGCAGGACTCCGGCTACCTGGTAATCGATATCGTAATCATATCTTTTTAATAGCTCAGCAACTGCCAGCGGGTGAAAAATATAAGGTGTTCTATCTTTACGCTTTTGATTTGCATGCTTTTCTGCTGCAAAAGCAATCGCCTTTGCCAGTTTTTCTTCTTTGTTCATTTTCTCTTTTCTCCTTGTATTAAGAAATCAAAAATAATATGCCAGATTGACCACAACACAAGAACCTGGCTGCGAATTTCGCAGCCAGGTTCAACATCAGATATTATTTAATCAGCTGATATTTAAACATCTTCTTTTTGATATGAGAGATATAATACTCTTTTATTCGTAATATTCGTATGTCCTTACCACGCAGTGATTGCTTAATTCAGCGCCTGGCTGCCTTTCAATCCAATGAATACAGTTTCAAGGCTTCCTGTTCCAGAACAATTTCCTGTTATAAAAATCTTATTATTTCTGCGAAGGACGAGATATCCGGAATTTGTTTCAAAACAATATTTTCTTTCTTTTGCTTCTTGTGTAAATTTACCTGTATGCATTACTCGTAGATTTTTATTTTCTTTTGTCATCTTTGTGTAACAATTACTTCTTAACGATAGTTGGTAATTTATGTTTTTTCCTCGCTTATCTTCTCTAATACGTGTTGACATACCGCAAGAATGAGCAATCATTTGCACAATATCAATATCATCTTTTTTAGATGAAGAATATCTTCGAGTTAATACCATTTCTTCAGAAGATATTACATGCTTTGAAATGCTCCCATCCCAGTACATTAGTTCTTGCAAAAACACTTCTTTTAAATGCTTCGATAAATAAATCCACTCTTTAGGAAAATATTTTGCATTAAAAGGAAACCTGAATCGAAATAAAACACCTTGAAGTCCTTCATTTCTAGCTGGAGTTTGTTCTTCTATGAAATCAATATTTGCAGTATTTAATAATTTTCTACATCTTTCAATTTTACGTTCTTTATACACTCTAACTTCATAGATATCATGTTTTAAATGTAATGGATTATTAGGGTTTTTGCAACTACCATCAATAGTAACGCGCTTTGGTCTATAGCTACCATCAGCGTTAATCATTATTGCCACACGAAGAATATCTTCACTTATCTTCACTTTTTCTTCCAATGAGAATGTAAGTGGAATTCTTCCCCTAAATCCGTTTGAAACTTTATTCCATTTTTCGAACACTTTATAGCAAGGCTTTTTTCGTAAAGGATGTTTTTTTACATTATATTCTACTTCATAAACAATATTATGGCTTCCTGATAAGCACATATCTAATGTATTTGATACATAATGGAAAAACGGTTCATCTGCTGGCTTATTAATATATCTTTTTGGAAGTTCAATAGCGGCATGTCCATCAGGATACCAAGCAAGTACATTCTCTCCATTTTTATAGTCTTTTATCTTTTTCCATTTTTCTCCATTAAAACATTCTGTATCTTCATCAACGCATCTGTCAATGATGGTATAATCTTTTTTACTGGCTGTAATTACTCTTTCAATCTGTCCTTCTCTTTCTGTTTTATATATTTTTTTGTTCTGATTCATTATTTTTCGCTCCTCTTTCGGCATATTTTTTTCTTGTTGCATTCGATATGCCGGAAATTTCCAAAACCCATTATTTTTTTGCGGGTTTTTCCATATACAGATAAAATGCAGAATCAGAACAAAACAAAAAGACCTTGCAGACGTAGTCTGCAGGGCCTTGAAACTCAGATTTTTTCAAATATCAGAAAATATCTTTTAAATTTATCTCCAGCAACAAGCCGGATTGTCCCGTTTTCCATCATAAACATATGGCACGGGATATTTTCCCAGCCAACCTCAAGGTCACTGATTTTGAAATCATAGTAATACCTTTTGAAGGCTGTATCTGAGCCATATCTTTCACTTCTGACAAAAGACCGGCCAAAAGCTTCAGCGTTATTGCCAGGGCTTTCAAGGACGTCAAACTTTACATCGCCATCCTCTACGGTAAGCAGGATGTTATATCCCTCATATTCAGTCACCCAGGTACCGCCAAATGATTCTTCATCAGCGTCGGCATTGGCTCCTAAGGGGATATTGATTTCGGCGTTGTCTTTATAGAAGATATACTCCTCGCCGTTAATGTAAGTTGTCAGATAATTTCCATTATCAGACAGCTTTACAGTCTGGATGAAATCACCATCACGTTCCACCAGGTCAAAGGTATTCTCTCCATCCATTGACCGGTTCCAGTCGCCGATAATCTTTTTCCCAGTGTATTCTTTAAAGGATGTATACACGATAGAAAAGCTACCGTCTTCAAAGATATCAAGTCTTCGTGACACGCCGTCCTTTCTGCTGTACCAGGAGCTGACAATGCCGTCATAGGTATCAAACTTATGCCCGCAGATATTGCATGTTTTGGTATCCACAGCAAATGTGCTTGCCGGAGCCATCATCACACCTGCAGCCATCATTCCCGCCATCATCAGGTTAACCAGTTTCTTACTTGTTTTCTTCATAATTTTTAATTCCTTTCTTAGTCCTCTTTTGAGGTTATTTTTATTGACATTTTTAATATGCTGAAATTTGCAGCCGGCAGAAATACAAAAAAAGCAGGGTTTTCGCCCTGCTCTTGCAATATATGTTTTGTTATTTTTTTTGTTTTTTCAGTCCTGGTATCCAAAAGACTGGACAATATATCCGCCGTTGTTCTGAACCTCGTCAGCGCTTACAGATTCGTCTGCAGAAGCGTCTTCCTGAGTTTCAGGCATTACATCGTCAGTTGCGTATTCCAGCGGCTCCATATCATTGCACTCTACGGTCAGGTGGAATGTAATATCCTTTCCATCTGTCTCAAATACAATGTCTTTGCCTGCACCGTCATCGCAGTCTTTTACATATCCCTGAATTTTTGTCATGTTTCCTGAATTTTCAAAACACAGCTTATCGCCATCAAGCGTAGTTTTCATTCCTTCAAAGCTTACATAAGAGCCGTCACATTTATTGATATAAACATCAAGTGCTCCGTCCTGGATATATACGGTCATATGTGAGATATCATCGATATCTGCAAGTGAATATGACTTAGAGCTTTCCTGGAAGCCATATCCCTCATCAATACCAGGGAATGTTACCTCAAATTTTGAGGTTACAACCGCATCAGTTGCCTGCCATGCGCCTTCAAATGAATCTTCTATTATTGTATCCTCAGCAGCATCAATTGACGTTGTGTCTTCAACAGTATCAGTATTTGTAGTTGATGCTTTTGCAAGGGTACCCTCAACGGAATCAACAGCGGTCATTGTCTTTGCATCAGCAGCAACTTCAAGTGTCATAACGATTCCATCGTTAAGCTGGAGTGCAACCTGATTTCCATTTGTAGTATATGTTCCGGAGGTTGTCTCTCCTACATCAAGTAAATTTAAGGAATAAGTATAATCTCCGGCAAGTGTCAGGTTTACAGGGCTGCTTCCCAGCACGCCAAACCATTCACCAACAATTTCAGCGCTTGCTTCTTCTGACGTTACATCATCCGCATCTTCTGTTGTTACATCACCTGTACTGTAATCAGCATCGTAATCATATCCGTCATAATAATCAACTGCATCAGTTGAAGTTTCCGGAGGAATCACGGATACATAAGAGTCCTGTCCAACATTTTCTGACGGGTCACTGCTTTCTCCAAATTTATCAAATGTAGTTACATAGCTTTCACCACTACTCTGGGAGTTACTTCCAGCTTCAGGAATTCTGAAAGAAGTGTTGGCTTCACTTGAACCAACCTGGTTGTTCTGATAATCGGAATACAGGCTGGAACTACCTGCTGTGCTTGAATAAACTCCATTCGGAGCTTCACTAGCCAGAACATTTCCAGAAGCAAATGTCGGGATTGTCATAGATGTCGCCATAACAGCCGCAAATGCAGCAGCAGCGATTCGGTTTACCTGTTTCTTTGTTAATTTAGTCATTTTTTTATCTCCTTTTGTTAAATGTATTTTTCTGCAGTTTTGTCTGCACAGTTAATATGAAAAATAATTTCAGAAATGTACGGGTTTCTGTAAAAAAATATTTAAGAATTTTTGCCAGCGGGTTTTGCGGTGGTTTGCCGGCAGCCGTGGAAGAGATGATGCGAGATGAGAACAATACTATATCAGACGCCGAAGAGAATAAAGTAATATGGCAGAGAAATGAAACGAAAAATAAATATTATGTAACAATAACATATTAATTATACATGAAAAAAATAAGCCTCAGACTTCACAAAGCTTTCCGTCATATTTCGCTTTTCTCTCCCACGCTTTTCTCTCCCATGTTCCCACAGATATTCTCTCATGTGCGCTTCCGTCCGCCTCTTTTCCTGCAGGCATCCTCTATCATATTTCCCTGGCATTCCTTCACTCATCTCTCTCTCTCTACTCTTTCATCTCTTCCACCCTTCCGTGTCTTCCAGGGAAAGACACACCCCGCGCCTTCGGCGCGTCCTTTCGGCGCCA